>ULMM01040215.1_pt1 | contig 46271 bp, 43 predicted proteins | sample 1951661 | NCBI WGS metagenome assembly ULMM01 (sample SAMEA4835551, study PRJEB28245) | human gut metagenome | biome: gut microbiome; material: fecal sample | place: Denmark | collected 2008 | reverse complement strand
AGAAGAAACAAAAGAAATAATAAAAAGATTAAACAAAGAGAAAAAGGAGGAAAACAATATGTTTATGTTAGAAGAGACTCTAAGAAATGAGATGATGGAGAATAGAAAATTAGGCAGAGAAGAAGGAATAAGAAATGGAATAAAAAGAGGCAAAGAAGAAGCGAAGCTTCAAATGATAAAAAGAATGAAGAAGTTAGGATTTGATTTAAAGCAAATATCGCAAATTACTGGGATTCGAGAGGAAGAAATAGAAAAAATATTGTGTAAAAATATTGCTGATGAAGAATAAAAAAAGTAAACATAATACTTGAATAACTTGAAAAATGTGTTATAATAGATGTACTCTAAAATTTGAAAGGGAGTATTATAATGAGTGTACTTAAGAAAAGTGTATGGAAACGGAGCAAAGAGTTTGATAAGCTGAAGGAGGGAAACTTTTTTGGAACGCAATCTATTGAAGAAGCATATGAGGCAAGACATAAGAAAGATAAGTTCTGCGTTATGCTTAGGGTTGACTATGGTAAAGAAAATGCAGTAACGTATTGTGCTGTTTTTAAGAATGGTATAAAGGGCGACTTAAATTCAAAGCTGACATGGGAAGAACGAATTTGGATAATTGACACTTTGTTTGATGGGAAGAAGTTTGCTTTGGAATTATACCCAGAGGAAAATAGATGCTTAGATAGAATGGACATTTATCATCTGTGGGCGTATGATGCAAAGACCGCAATATTACCGTTCAATGTGAACTTTAATGAAAGAGCTGAACGGACTAAGTATGGTACATTTATGCATGAACACTTGCCTACGTATCTTGGATGGCGTGAAAAACAAAACTTAAAGAACAGTAAGTATGGACCAATTTATAATGGGGTTGAAATTATTGATCCCAGAAATCCGATGCCTCACATGGTGGTGTTTCCTTATGCTTTTAATATGTTCGAAGATTTGGATATAAGAAAGTCGATAGCATATTTATAATACTAAAACTGTAACCTAATATAGAAAGAAGGGATAGCAGAGGAAGGCATTGTCTCGGTGTATGTATATACTGAGCAAATGTCTTTTTTTATGCTGATGAATATTATCAAAAAATATAAATTTCTAATATAATATATTGAGGAGATTTATATATGGATATAAATGAAAAGAAATTTTTAATAAGATATGATGAGATTGTATGTGAAATGTCAAGAAAAATGCTATCTCAGACAGTTACAAGAAGTATTACAGTTAACTTTATAAAATGTATTATTCCTCATTATACTGCTATAATATATATGTGTGATAGTTTGATTAGAAATTCTAGAAATGAAGATATGATAGAACATGCAATGAATATTGCTGAAAATAGGCGTAATGAAATTATGAAACTGCAATCAATAATGAGGAATAACCAATACATTAATGATAATAAAGACGTTGAACATCATAATGTGGCCCAGTATATGATTACTAATGAGATGATAGCTGAGATGAGAAATAGCAAAAAGGTGCCAGATGTAGATATTGATTTTATAAATGGAATGATTCCAGCTTATGAAGGTGCAATTAAATTATGGAATAATTTAATTCAATATAAAATTGACCCAGAACTTAGAAAAATATCAGGTAACATAATGCTTGAATATGGCAACGAAATTGGAATTTTTAAGAATAAAAAACAAAAAAATAATTAAAAATTGTAAAATTTAATTTACATTATGAAAAAATGTAAAAAAGTTTGTAGCCTGTAAGTAGCATGAAATGACCATTTTCGACACAATTCGACAAAAAAATAAAAAAATTTTCGACAAATTTTGCATTTTTCCTTGATTTGGCAGGTAATATATGCTATAATATAAATCGAACGAAGAAATAAAAAAATAATTAATTAAGGAGGAGGCTAGTATGAAGGCTACTGGTATTTTAAGAAAAATTGATGGGTTAGGAAGAATAGTAATCCCAATGGAGATTAGAAACAAATTGGAGATAGCTGAAAATGATCCATTAGAAATTCACGTAGAAGGCTCATCTATAGTTTTAAGAAAATATGAACCAGATTGCACATTTTGTGGAAGTTCTAGAAACGTTGTAGAATACAAAGGAAAGAACGTTTGTGAAAAATGTATAAGTGAATTAAAAAATATGTAATGTAAATAAATGTTTACACTACAATTGGAATGGCGTATAGCCTTACTATTAAATGTCCTGATTACTAGACAACAAAGTTTAGTGATATGGGACATTTTATTTTATTATTTCCAAGTATTAGACCTTGACTAAGAAATATCATAATGTTAAAATACAAATGGGTAAATATATAACAAAAAACGGAGGAAAAAATATTGAAAAGAGTTATGGCAATTCATAGAAGATTAATAGCTTTAACACTAATAATGTCAATAATTTTTAGTATTATAATTATGCTACTTTTAAATCATGAAGTAATAGCAACATCTAATAGATATGAATATAATGGAAACAACTTGAATACGTCTTTATATCCTGGGTATAAAGAAAAGCTTGATGCGCTAAAGAAAAGTCATCCGAATTGGGATTTTATAATTATGGAAACTGGACTTGATTGGAACCAGACGATTATTGGAGAATCAGGAATTTCAGGAAATAGCCCATTGTCACTAATCCAGAATAGAACTGGTGCATGGATTTGTGCCACTTGTGGAGGAAAGAAATACGATAATGGAACATGGTCTCATGCTTCAGAAGATGCTATAAAATATTATATGGATCCACGAAATTGGCTAGAAGATGATAGTTCGGCTATATTTCAATTCTTACAAATAGGATGGAAAGAATCATCTGACCAAGATGTATATAATGCTATAAAAGGAAGTTTTTTAGATAAAGATGGACAAGGATGGGAAAATGCTTGTGCAATAAATAGAGCTTCAAGAGAGGGAAATGCCAACCCATTTTACATAATAGCAAGATTGTTACAAGAACAGGGAAAAGATGGTGGTTCAACATGGAGGATGAGTTCAGGTGAAAAATACTATTATAACTTGTTTAATATAAATGCTGGTGGAAATTCTAATAGTGAAATTATTGCAAATGCACTAAAATATGCAAAAAATCACGGTTGGGATTCAATAGAAAAATGTATAAAAGATAGTATAAAAATTTTATTGTCAGATTACATAAATGCAAAACAAGATACATTGTATTTGAATAAGTTTGATGTTGAAACTTATGGTGGATTATATCATCAATATATGCAAAATATTGAAGCTCCTAAAGCAGAAGCATATATTATGTATAGTAAAATAAAAGATACAGGAATATTAAATCAAAAATTAACATTTGTAATTCCAGTATTTACTGGAATGCCAAGTACTCCATGTGCATCTCCAGGGAATATGGCAGTAGACAAAGGACCTGTAAATATTAGAGTAAAACAAGGACATTCTGATGTAAATGTAAGAGCCGAAAGAGATAGATATTCCAAATTAATTGCTACTGTTCCAAATAGTGATTCAATTATCTTATCAGTAGAAAGATATGGAGATGGATGGCACAAAGTAGTACTTGAGGACGGCAAGATTGGATATATCTTATTTAATAATTCTTATTTAGAGCAAATAAATGATATAACGAATTGTGATGAAAAAATGCTTGTAACATCTGATGACATAAACTTAAGAGTTGGACCAGGAATGTCACAGACTATAATTACAACATTAACTTATGGACAGCAGATAACAAGAATTGATAACACTGGAAGATATAATATTGATGGAAAGGTATGGGACAGAGTGAGATTATCTGATGGAAGACAAGGCTTTGTGTCAAGAGAATATATCAAGACAATTGATTCATCAGATGAAGTATATACAGTAAGAGCTGGTGGTGGATTATTTATTCATAGAGAAGAAGGAGTAAGAAGTCCAATACGTTTATTAGATGATGGATTGAAAGTTACAAGAATAGGAATTGCTACTAAGGAAATAAGTGGATATTACTGGGATAAAGTTGTAACACCAGATGGTGTTGTTGGATATGTTGCAAGAGCATATTTAAGAGATAACAATGGAAATGTACCATCAGGAAAAAATGAAGAAGTTCCTTTATCAAAAACTAAGAAAGATGAAGATAAGAAATATATATATGCAGAGGCAAATGTATCAGTAGAAACACTGAGAACTGATTATGGAAATGACATAAAAATTACAAATTTAAATAATGAAAATATTGAAGGCGGAATTGTTGGAACTGGATATAGTGTAACAATGAATGAGAAGGAATACAAAATTGTAAAACTAGGTGATTTAAACGGAGATGGTTATATCAATACAGGTGATACTTATTTAATGAAATTAGTTATACAGGAATTGCGTAAGTTAGATGGTGCCTACAAAAGTGCATCAGATATAAATAATGATGGAAATATTAATACAGGTGATTCATTTGTATTAAAGAAACATGTAAAAGAAGTTTCGATGATTACTATTCAATAAAGGAGAAAAATTTATGAGAAAATTAGACAAAACTCTAAAAATAATTATAATGATTGTACTTGTTTTTACAAGTATAATCGTTTCAAACCCAAAGTCGTATGCGGCTAGTGCATCAATATCATGTGCATCTTCGATAGAAACCAATAAACCACTTGTTATTAGTGTTACAGGAACAGGTGTGCAATGGCATTTAGTATTAAAAGTAAATGGAACAGTTATAGCAGAGAGCAGTGAATTGGATAATTATGAATCTAATAAATCAATAAACTTTACTGGAACATATACACCAACAAGTGCTGGAACTTTAAATGTTGAGCTTTCGGGTTCTGTAACTGAACATAGTGATGGTTCGACAATAACATCATTTTCATCTAGAACAGTTACTGTAACTGAGCCAAAACCAGATCCAACGCCAACACCTACTCCAGATCCAGATCCAGAGCCAGCCCCAGATCCTACACCAACTCCTACTCCAACTCCAGGAAAAAATGAGACTGTACCAAATGAAACAAATAACAATAAAAATAATACTACAAATAATAATAAAGAGAAAACGAAAAGCAGTAACGAACATTTAAGTTCATTAAAGATTGATAAAGGAACATTAACACCTCAATTTAATAGAGATAGACAAGAATACAGTGTAACTTTTGATGATAAATTTGATTATAAAACATTAACTAGCTTAAAAGTTACAGCAAAAACAGAAGATAGTAAGGCTACTGTATCAGGGGCAGGAGATATAGCAATAAATGAAGGTGACAACAATATTGAGATAAAATGTACTGCTGAAAATGGAAATACTAGAATTTATAAAATAAAAGTGACTAAACCAGTTGAGTTAAAACAATCAGACTTAAGGCTAAAATCACTTACTATAAATAAAGTAGATGAAGAAGGTAAGTTTATAAAAGCTAGTCTTGATAAAGATTTTGACCCAGAGGTGTTTGAATATACTTGTGATGTTGAATCTAATATATCTGATTTAGATATTAATGCAGAAGTTGAAAATACAGAAATATCAGTAGTTATAACAGGAAATGATAATTTAACAGTTGGAACTAATACTGTATTAATAACATTAACATCTCCAACAGATGATACTGTGCAAACAATGTATAAGATAATTGTAAATAAAGCAGAAGAGATTCCTGCAAGTACTGATGCTATAAGTGTTGAACCTACAACAAAAGACAATAAATCTAAAATAATAGCTACTGCTATTGGTGTGATTATAATATTAGTTATAGTACTTATAATTCTAATTATTGTAAACCATAAAAAGAATAAGATTGACGATTATGATACTGCCGATGATGACGACAATGAAGAAGAATTGAAAAATAGATTTGGAAAAATAGAAGATAAGCTAGATGACAACATATTAAATGCAAACACAGAGGAATCGAAAACTGAAAAAGTTAAAACAGAAGAGTCTGAGAAAGAGGATTATAAAGCAAAAGGATTTAAAGCCGAAGATTACCAAAAAGAAGAATCGAAGAATATAATAGAAGAGGAAACTCAAGAGAATAAAAAGACAGGAACTACAAGCAAATATACAAGCAAACTAGATGAATTATTTGAAACTAAAAAAGGTTATGATAAAGAAGAAGATCCTTATGATTTTAAAATATATGAAAAAGAAGAAAAGAAGAAAGAAAATGCAGAAGAATTTTTAAAAGACATAAAGAATAAAAAAGGCAAGGGTAAGCATTTTTAATAAAAATATAAGAGCAATACATTTTATAGTGTATTGCTCTTATTTGTTCCTCCAAAACTATTAAACCAGCAAGTTCTCATTAAATTTAAAAATACTAGGTATTATTTCTTTGTTTCATTTTTTTGATGAATTACTGTCAAAAGAAACATTTGTAAATACATCATCATTAAAGAAATCTTTTAATTCAATACCACTGCCTTCACATATATGAAGAAGGGTAGTAAGAGTAATGCTAGTACATTTACCATTCAAGAAACTACTTACCGTTGAATATGGAATTCCAGAGTCTAAAGCCAGTTTATGAATAGTTACGTTGTTTTGTGAAGCTAGATCAGTTATTCTTTGTTTTACTGCATTTGAAAGTGTCATATCTTAATACCTCTTTTTCTTTTATTTTAATATACCTAAGAATAGCAAAAATAGTGTAAATACGTTGACGATAAAGAGTGAAAAAGTTTTCCGTTTTTATCCAAATTGTAAGTCGCACTTAAATATAAAATTACTTTAGGTATATAACTATTTTATACAAAAAAATTAAAAAAATCAATATTTTTAGCACATATAAGTATTTACAAATAGTTATATAAAAGATAAAATATACAAAGACTAAATGTATCTAGTATGAACTTTACATAACAGAGAGGAGAAATACGAAGATTATGGATATAGACAAAATTTCTAGAAAAGAAGAAAAAATAAAATTAGGAAAAAAGATAGCAGAGAGAGTTAAGGATGGACAAACTATAGGATTTGGCTCAGGCTCAACATCATATTTAACTGCTATAGAAATAGGCAAGAAAGTAGAAAAGGAACATTTGCATATAATTGCAATTCCAACTTCAAAAGAAATTGAAAATGTATGCAAGCAATATAAAATACAGATAGGAAATCTTGTAGAAAACAAGATAGACTGGGCTTTTGATGGAGCTGATGAAGTTGATCCAGATAATAATATGATAAAGGGTATGGGAGCTGCAATGTTTAAAGAAAAATTAAACATATTAAATTCACCTATTAATTATATTTTAATTGATCAAACTAAATTTGTGAAGGAACTTGGTGAAAAACATCCAGTTCCAGTTGAAGTATTTCCACAAGCACTTGAATATGTTTCAAGAAAGTTAGAAGAACTTGGAGCAACAGAAACTATTTTTAGAGGAATGACAGAAAATCAAAATGCAATATTAGATGTAAGATTTGAGAAAATAGATAATAAGCTAGAAGCTAAAATAAAGAATATAACTGGAGTTATAGAATCAGGCTTATTTATGGGATATAATGTAGAGATTATATCTTTATAGAAAGGAATTATATGAAAAAATTATTATTTGCAGCATATTCACTTGATGTTGGTGGAATAGAAACAGCGTTAATAACTCTTTTAAAAGAATTGTGCCATAAATATGAGATAACACTTGCACTTGAAAAAAAACAAGGAATATTTTTATCAGAATTGCCTGAGAATATAAAGATAATAACATATACACCAAGTAATAATAAGATTGCTTTAATTAGAAAATGCATTAATTTATGTAAACAAATTAAGTTTAGAATTACATATAAAAATAAATTTGATTTTTCTGCTTGTTATGCTACATACAGTTATCCTGCATCATTTATGTCACAAGTAGCAAGTAAAAATAGAGCTATATGGGTACATAATAATTACATGAATTTTTATGATAATGATATTCAGAAATATAGAGAATTTTTTAAAAAGTTGGATATTTATAATTACAAAAATATTGTATTTGTGTCAGATATGGACAAGAAAGTATTTGTTGCACAATTTCCAGAGTGCAGTAAAAATGCGATAGTGTGTAATAATTTTATTGATTACAAGAAAATTTTAAAACAGGCAGATGAAAAGGTAGATGACTTTAATAAAAAGGATATTACAACATTTATTAATATTGGAAGACATGATGAAAAACAGAAAAAGCTAAGCAGGATAATAAATGCAGCTAAAAGATTAAACAAAGAAGGATATAAATTTAGAGTGGTATTTGTGGGAAAAGGTGTGGCAACCAAAGAGTATCATAATATGGCTAGAAATATTAAAAACATAGAATTTCTAGGAGCTAAGAAGAATCCATATCCATATTTGAAAAATAGTGATTGCTTATTGATGTCATCAGATTTTGAAGGATATCCAGTGGTATTTGTAGAAGCCAAAATATTAGGAAAGCCAATAGTTACAACAGATGTATCAGATAGTAAAAAAGATATAGAAGGAAAATATGGAATAGTTACACCTCGAACAGAAGAAGGTGTATATGAAGGAATGAAACAATATTTAGAAAATGGTTTTACAACTCATGAATTTGATGCACAAGAATATAATGATGAAATAGCTAGAAAGCTAGAAAAAATAATAGAAGGATAAAAGATGATAAGTTTTATTATACCAGCTTATAATGCTGAGAAAACAATAAAAAGAGCAGTTGATTCAATCTTAAATCAGAAAGAAAAGACTAATATAAAATTTGAAATAATTATTGTAGATGATGGTTCTCAAGATAAAATCAAAGATGTGATTTATACTAATTATAGTATTGAGATTCAAACTAAGGAAGTTAAGTACATACATACTGAAAATGGTGGAGTTTCACATGCTAGAAATATTGGCGTAAATAATGCTTTAGGAGAATATATCATATTTGTTGATAGCGATGATTATGTAAGTGAAACAATGCTACAGGATATTGAGAAATATGTAAATCAAGATATTGATCTAATAAAATGGAATCCGATTTTTGTAAATGAAGATGAAACTGAAATAAGAAGAGAAGAAGCGATTACATTTGGTATTACTACTGGTGAAGATGGATTTAATAAGTTATTTGGAAAAGACAATCTTATATCATGTTTGTGGAATTATGCAATAAAAAAGGATTTAATGTTAGAATTTCCAGAGGGTAGATATCATGAGGACTTTGCTACAATGCCATTAATGGTACTTGCTGCAAAAACAATGGTAGCAACTGATTTATATGAGTACAATTATGTGCAAACAGAGTCTAGCATAATGAGAGGCGATAATTCAGATAAGCAATTACAAAAGCTAAAAGATATTTTAATAAATTATGATGAGTTATTAACTTGCATAGATAATATGAAATTAAAGAAAAGAACAAAAGATAATGCTAAGATATTTGCAACAAATTCTTTACTTGTAATTTTGCCAGAGCTTGAAGAGGATAATAAGCAATATTTCATGAAAGAATTATCAAATAGAAAAGTTTCGAAATACATAAAGATACGAAGCATAAAGCAATTTGTTAAGAAGTTAATATTAAAAAGCAAAGGAATATGATAAGCAATGTCAAAGGTAAGTGTAATTGTACCAGTATATAATGTAGAAAAATATATAAAAAAATGTTTAGAATCTCTTGTAAATCAGACATTACGAGATATTGAAATAATTGTCGTAAATGATGGTTCACAAGATAAATCAAAAGAGATAATAGCCGAATATGTACGCAAATATCCTAATATTGTATATGTAGAAAAAGAAAATGGCGGATTATCAGATGCTCGTAATTATGGAATGAAGTATGCAAAAGGAGATTATATTGCTTTTGTTGATTCAGATGATTATGTAGATACTACAATGTATGAGAAAATGTATAATAAAGCAGTAGAAGAAAAAGCAGATTATGTTGAATGTGACTTTTATTGGGAATATCCAGATAAATTGAAGAAAGATGTTGGTATCAGATATTCAAACAAAAAGGACATGCTTGTATATGCACGAGTTGTTGCATGGAATAAGTTAATAAAAAGAGAAATTATTCATAATGAATTTCCTAAAGGATTGTATTATGAAGATGTAGAGTTTTTCTATAAATTAATACCATATATTAATAAATTTGCATTTGTTAAAGAGCCTCTTGTATATTATGTACAAAGAGAAAATTCAATAGTCAACAAGCAAGGAGCTAAAACTGCTCAGATATTTCAAGTCCTTGATAATGTAATAAAATATTATAAAGAAAATGATTTGTACGAGGAATATAAAGAACAGTTAGAGTATACATATTCACGACTATTGCTATGTAGTTCATTAAAAAGAATTGCGAAAATACCGGATAGTAACATAAGAAAAGAACTTACTAAAAGAACATGGGAAAAGCTAAATAGTAAATTTCCACATTGGAAGAAAAACAAAATTTTGAAGAATAAATCAGGTAAAAATATGTATATGATAACTGTAAACAAGATGACAATAAAAGTTTACAGCCTGATATTTCATATAATTTAAATGGAGAATAGATGGAAGCAACATTAGTAAAAAAGAAAGAAAAAGAAAATCAAGTAGATAGTAAGCAGCCACGTTCATTAATTATTGATATTATATGTGTGTCTGTAATACTAAATCCTATATTTGATATATTAAGTTTTATTTTTAGAAATTATTTTGAAACAAACATATCAATATCAACATTTCTTAGACCGGTTATACCAGTAGGATGTGCAATATACTTTTTCATAAAATCTGATAAAAAAGAAAAATTAAAATTAGTCGGAATTGGAGCGATATACTTATTATATGCAATAATTCATTTGTATATAGTCAGTCAAAATGTAACAGGCTGGTCTTCAGGAGGAGCATCAAATGAGCTGCAATATATATGTAATTTTACATTCTTAGTAGTTGAATTATATGCGTATTATTGCACATTTGCAATTAATAAAAAAGATTCTGCAAAAGAGATAGAGAATAAAAAAAGAGGGATTGATAAGCTAAAAAAATCAATTATTGTAATGTCAGGAATATATGTAGTAAGTATATTATTTTCTATAATAATTTCAAAATCATCATATACATATCCTGAAACTAAGACTGGTTACAAAGGCTTAATTGAATCTGGAAATAGTCTAAGTGCGATACTTGTATTATCTCTTGGAATTATGATTCAGATGATTAAATCAAGGGAATATAAATGGAGAATTATTAGCACTGTTATATCAGCAGTTACATGTATATATTTAGTAACATTAATAGGAACAAGAGTTGGAATGATTGGCTCTATTATGGTAATTGCAATGTATGTGGCTATTGAGATAATATTTAACAAAAATAAAAAAGTTGCAATAATCGGGAGCGTAATATGTATAATTGGGGTTGTGGCATTTGGAATAGTTGGTTCAAATACGATAAAACGTAGAATTCAGATGAAAGATGCACAATTTGACATTATTGATGAAAAAACTGGTGAAATAGGATGTCTTACAGGAGACATGCTTAGAATAAAAAATAAAATTATAGATAATACATTAGAGGATAATTATTTAAGAGATGATGAGAAACAATCTGTAATAGATTTATACGAATTTGCTAAAGAACACAAATTTGCAGGAAATGATACACGAAGACAACAATTTATATATAATACATTTTTAATGAAAAATCAGAAAAGCATATCTAAATTATTATTTGGAAATGGATACAAAAATAAGTTTAGAGAAATGTGTATGGAAAATGAGTTACCAGCGTTTTTATTTAACTTTGGAGTAATTGGATTTATATTATATGTAGGTCCATTTATAGCAATAATGATAAAAGCAGCAATAGATATTATAAAAAGATCAATAAGTAAAAAGCTAAACGGAATGTATGTCATGAATTTCATATTAGGAGCATTAATATATGCACTATCATGGCTATCTGGATATGTATTTTTTGCTACATCATGTATGTCAATAATAATTATAATACATATAATTATTTTAAATGAAAGTAATAAAGAATTGGAAGTGATAAAATGAAGAAAAAGATTTTATTTGGAATAACAAGTCTAACTCTTGGCGGAGCTGAAAGGGTTTTGGTTGATCTATGTAATAAATTAGCATGTGATTATATGATTACAATACTAACGATTTATGGTGGAGGAGAGCTAGAAAAGCAGCTTGATAGACGAGTGCGAGTAATTAGTCTATATGATAAACCGTATAATCAATATTCTAAGTTGCAGCATTTAAAAATCTCATTAACATTATTGTTAAAAACAAAGATTCCAGATGAATATGAAACAAGAGTGGCTTTTCTTGAAGGTCCGATTACTAGATTATTTTCAAAAAAATGTAAAGCTAAGAAGATTGCATGGATTCACAATGATGTATCAAAAGTATTTGGCACAGGAATAAAAGCAAAAATGAAGAAGATATTTGATAAACATATATATAGTAAATATGATGAATTAGTTTTTGTAAGTAAAGAGAACAAACAAGATTTTGATACACTATATGGGAAGATGGAGAATGAAAGAATTATAAGAAATTATATAAATTATAATCAGGTAATAGAAAAATCTAGAGAAGAGATAGATTTACCATATAATCATAAAGATATAAATCTTGTGAGTGTATGTAGACTAGTTGATCAAAAGGCAATAGATAGATTTATAAATGTCCATGCAAAGCTTGAAAAACATGGAATACATAGCAAAGTATACATAATTGGAGATGGACCACTAAGATATACTTTGCAAAAGCAAATAGACAGAACGGGCGAAACAGAAAATTTTTATTTATTAGGAGCTAAGGAAAATCCGTATCCATATATAAAAGGTGCAGATTATTTTTGCTTATTATCATATTTTGAAGGTTATGGAATGGTGTTAGAAGAAGCAAAGATACTAGATAAAAACATTGTTATTACTGACACAGCGGCAAGAGAGTGTATAAAAGGCTACCAAAAGGCAATAATTTTAAAAAATACTGAAAAAGAAATTTACGAAGGATTGAAAAAACTCCTATCTAGTGATAATATAAAAGGGGCTAGTGCTGAAACAATAAATACAGAAGAATATAATAAAATAATAGATGACGTAAAGGGGATATTGTAATGAAAATATCGATAGTTACACCAACGTATAACAGAGCAGAAGAACTAGAAAAATTGTATACAAGCCTTGTTGTAAATAATAATTCGAATGTTGAATTTGAGTGGCTTATAATGGATGATGGCTCGACAGATAAAACTAGAATCACAATAGATAATTTTATAAAGCAAGGAATTATAAAAATAGATTATCATTATCAAGTAAATCAGGGAAAAATGGCAGCACTAAATAATCTAATGCCATTTGTAACAGGAGAGATAGTTATGTGCTTGGATTCGGATGAATATTTACTTCCAGGAGCACTAGATATTATAAAAAAATATGAAGACAAGCTTATGAATGATCCTAAGGTATATGCTTTAATATTTTTAAAGAAAAATGAACAAGGAAAATTAAGCGGAAATAGATTTCCAAAGAATTTACATAGAAGTGATATGTTTAATTTGTATTTCAGAGAAGGAATAACTGGAGAAAAAGAGCTTGTATTTAAAACAGAGATACGTAAGAGATTTAAACATGAGTTAGAAGCTGATGAAAAATTTGTTACAGAAGCTCGTATGTATCACAAGATGGATATTGATTATGATGTTATATGTGTAAATGAACCAGTGGCTGTTTGTGAATATAAAGATGATGGTTATACGAAAAATATTTTGAAAGTATTTAAACAAGCACCTCTTGGATATTATGAATATTTTAAAGAAATCTTAGAGATGAGCTTAAAAGGTGTAAGCTTCAAAAAGAAAATGTATATATATAAACATTATATTTTATTTGCAACATTAGCAGAAAGAGATCATGCAATAAGAAATGTAGAAGGTTTATTTAATAAAATAATGGTATGCTTATTGTGGATACCAGGTGTTATAAAAACAAGACAGAAATTTATGAAAGACGATAAATAGCGACGTTTTGACATTCTATATAAAATATAATAATATATATGGAGATTATGTTAGGAAAGGGTATATGTAAATGGAAAAAAATAATGAAAATAGAATAATAGTAGAACATGTATATAAAACATTTAATGTATATTTGGACAAAGCTAATTCATTAAAAGAAAAATTATTATTCTGGAAAAGAAACAGAAAAGAAACACGTGAAGTATTAAAAGACGTAAACTTAACAATAAAAAATGGCGAGGCTGTTGCTTTAATTGGTGTTAACGGAAGTGGAAAGTCTACATTATTAAAATTAATGACAAAAATAATTTATCCTACAAATGGAAAAATAACTGTTAATGGTAAATTAACATCATTGCTTGAATTAGGAGCTGGCTTTCATCCTGATTTTTCTGGAAGAGAGAATATTTATTTTAATGCTTCTATATTTGGATTAACTAAAAAGGAAATTGATAATAGATTGCAAACTATAATTGATTTCTCAGAGCTTGGAAACTATATAGACAATCCAGTTAGAACATATTCTTCAGGAATGTTTATGAGACTTGCTTTCGCTGTTGCAATAAATGTCGATGCTGACATACTACTAGTTGATGAGATTTTATCAGTAGGTGATCAACATTTCCAAGAAAAATGTATAAACAAAATGAAAGAATTAAAAAGAGAAGGAAAAACAATGGTATTTGTAACACACGGATTAGACTCTGCTAGAGAGCTTTGCGATAGAGCAGTATGGCTAAATAAAGGTGTAATACAAATGGATGGAGAAACAAACAAAGTAATCGATGAATATATAAAAGAAACAACGTAATTATGATTTAAAATAATGTGGAAAAGAAAGGAAAAAATCTTCAAATGAGTATTTTCAAGAATTTATATAAATATAGAGAACTAATAAAAACAAGTATAAAAAAAGATATAGGTGGAAAATATAAGCACTCTTTTTTAGGAATACTATGGTCATTCATAAACCCATTGCTACAAATAACAGTATATGCAATTATATTTCCATTAATAATGAAAAATGATATACCATATTATACAGTATTTATGGTGTGTGGTTTGATACCTTGGAACTTTTTTGCAACAGTGTTAAATAGAACGTCATTTACAATGATTGAAAACCGGTAACCTGATAAAGAAAGTGTATTTCCCGAGAGAGATATTGCCATTATCAGTGGTAACAAGTGAAGCGGTTAACTTCTTAATATCAACTCTTATAATTTTAGGATTTATATTAGCTTATGGATTAGGAATAACTAAGTTTGTAATATTATATCCAGTAATATTATTAATCCAATATATATTATGCCTAGGACTATCTTTGATAGTATCAAGTGTAACAGTATTTTTTAGGGATTTACAACATTTTATTGGTGTAATACTACAATTATTATTTTATGCAACACCAATCGTATATTCAATACAAACTATACCAGAACAATATAGATGGATATTGAAAATAAATCCAATGACATACATAATTGAAGGATATAGAGATATATTCTATAATCAATGTATGCCTGATATGAAAATGTTAGGAATAGTTTTAGCAATTGGAATTGCAACATGTATAATTGGTTATATTATATTTAATAAATTACAGAAAAAATTTGCAGAAGAATTATAGAAAGGTGAGTTTATGAAAAATTTAAAGATTTTTGCTTGTCCGTCTGCTGAGGAATTTACTGAAGAAATATGTGATTGTTTAAAATTAAAAATGGGGAAAATGAAAACAATAAAGTTTAAGAATGATAATACTTTTGTTCAAATAGAGGAAAATGTCAGGGAACAGGACATATATATTGTCCAAACTACTATGCCTCCAGTAAACGAGAGAGTTATGGAATTGTTAATTGCAATAGATGCTTTTAAAAGAGCATCTGCAAGACGAATAAATGTTATATTACCATATTATATATACTCTCGTTCAGATAAAAAAGATCAGCCTCGTATACCAGTAACAGCTAAGCTTATGGCACAATTAATTGAAGCTGCTGGAGCAACTAGAGTTATAACTTGTGATTTGCATAATCCCGCAATTCAAGCTTATTTTAACATAAATTGTGATAGAATATCAGCTCAGAATTTACTACAAAATTATTTCAAAGAAAAACATTTTGAAAACATGGTAATAGTTGCAACTGATGCTGGAAGTTCAAAGAAAGCATATAAATATTCAGAATATTTTAAATGTCCAATAGCTTTGATAGATAAGAGAAGAAATGGCAATGATGATAAGGCAGTAGCAACTCATGTAATTGGAGAAGTAGCTGGAAAAGAAGCTATTATATTTGATGATGAAGTTGATACAGCAGGTTCTCTTATTGAAACAGCAAGAATCCTTGAAGAAAATCACGCTAAAGAAATATATGCTGGATGCACACATGCTGTATTATCTGCAAATGCTAGTGAGAGAATAAAACAATCTCCAATAAAGGAATTAGTAGTAACTAATACAATACCAGTTACTAAAGAAAAAATGAATGAAAAAATAAAAGTTGTTTCTATTGCACCGCTATTTGCAGAGGCAATAAAAAGAATAAATGAAGCAAGACCAATAGGAGACTTATTCAAATTAGACTAATGTACAAAAGGTAAAATATAATAGAGAGAATACTAGAATACGAAAGGGAATATTATGAAAAACAAAAAATTGTCTATTGTAGTGCCAAATTATAATAATGAAAAATATTTAAAAAAATGTATTGAGTGTTTATTACAACAAACATATAAAAATGTAGAAATAATTGTTGTAAATGACGGATCTAAAGGCAAGTCAGATGAAATAATGGCTACATATTCTGACAATCCAAAAATAAAATATGTAAAACATGATGTAAATAAAGGATTATTTCAAGCAAGATTAACAGGGGCATCAAATGCGACAGGTGATTATATTACATTCTTAGATGCTGATGATTATGTATCTATTGATTATTATAGAACAATGATGAGAAAAGCAGAAGAAACTAATTCTGATATGGTAATTAGTAGAATGGCACTTGAATATGATAGTGGAAAACAAATTGAATATAAATTATTTGAAAAACATTTTGAAAGTTTAAATGGAAAAGAATGTATTGACCAGTATTTTAAACAAAAAGGATTAGATTTCAGCTGGCATACTATATGGAATAAAATTTATTCAAAGAAATTATGGGACAAGGCTGCAAAGCATTATGGAGATATAAAAGAAAGACTTGTAATGACAGAAGACTTTGCTTTTTCAACAGTATTATTTTATTATTGCACAAAGATTACTCAAGTTCAAAATGATAGAATATTCTATTGTCAACATGATGTAACTTCAACATCAATTCAGGATATTACTTTTAGCAAAGCTGAAAAGAATATCCATGATATGAATGTATCATTTACATTTGTTGAGAACTTTATGAAAAAAGTAGGCATATATGATAAATATAAGGAACAATTTAATGAATGGAAACATTTATATGCAAACCAACATCGTAATAATGTAAAAAGAGCAAAGAAATTAAGCAAAGCTGAGAAAGAGAAGATTTACAATATAATAGATGAATTCTGTGATGACAAGAGTAAGATATATAATGCAGATTTCTTCTACACAATAGAAGTAAAGTATAATGATAAATTAGAGAAGATAAAGCAGCTTATTGCATCTCCAAAGATAAAATGCGTAAGTTTTGATATATTTGATACATTAATTACAAGACCTTTTTATGAGCCACTAGATATGTTTAGAATAATGGACAAGGATTATAGAGAGCTTACTCATAATGATGTTGGAATCAACTTTTCAAAAATTAGAGTTATATCAGAAAATATTTGCAGAGAAAACAAAAGAAATACAGATCCTGAATGTCAAGAAGTTACATTAGATGAGATTTATGATACTATACATACACAATATGAAATAAGTAAAGATGTATTAGAAAAATTAAAGAAAAAAGAATGCGAATATGAAATAAGATTTTGCAAGAGAAGAGATACAATTCATGAACTATATGAACTAGCTCTTGATATGGGTAAAAAAGTAATATTCACATCAGATATGTATTTACCAGAAGACGTTATTGTTAAGATATTAAAGGAAAATGGATATACTGAATATACAAAATTATATTTATCATCAACAGTAAAGAAAATAAAATGGACAGGTGATTTATATAGACATGTATTCAAAGATATGGGATTAGAGCCTGGTGAAATGATTCACATGGGTGATAACTTCGAATCAGATTATAAGAGAGCAAAAGAACTAGGAATGAACTCAATTCATATTCCTAAGACAATAGATGTAATGACTAAAACAAATTACACTAATAATCTGGCACAGCCTCTTATTAAGAGTTTACCATTCTGGAGAGATAATGCAGAATCAATAAGATTTATGGGAATTAGATGCATGATGGCTGTTGTTGCTAATAAATTATTTGACAATCCATTTAAGACATTTGACCATAGAACTGATTTCAACTCTGATCCATATTTAATCGGATATTATGCTTTAGGAATGTACGTATATGGTGTAACAAAATGGATATTAGATGAAACAAATGATCGTTATGATAAAGTATCATTTATGGCTAGAGATGGATATCTTATATTAGAAAGCTACAAGATAATGAAAGAATTGTATAGTAATCCAGCAGTTGAGGAATACCTATATGTTTCAAGAAAAGCATTAATTCCTGTTATGATAGTTGATAAGCTTGACTTTTATAAGCTATCTGAAATAATAGAGATACAAACTCATTCTCCTAAAAATGTTATTAAATATGTAAAAAATATTTTAGATATTGATGAAGAAAAATTAGAAAAATTATGCAAAGAGCAAAATATAAGCTATACAAAGAAATTCCAGAATAATGAAGAATTTAATAGATATATAAAGATACTTGTAGACAATTTCTATGATGAAGCAAGACATAAAGAAAAGAGAGAGAAATTAAAAGAATACTTTAATAAAATTATGGGAGATAAGCCTGCAACATTTGATGTTGGATATAGTGGAAGACCCGAATTTTATTTAACACATTTATGTGGAAAAAGTATTGATACACTTTTCTTAAATATAAATAGAGATGATGCACTTGAATATTCTAAAGTTGGCAATTTCAAATTAAAGACTTATTTTGAAGCAAAACCTACTGCAACAGGAAATGCGTATGAGCTATTATTCTCAAAATTAGCACCTTCATGTATTGGATATAATATAACAGAAAAAGGTGTAGAGCCAGTGTTCGAAAAATACGAAAATTCATATCAAGTAGAGCAGATGGTTGGAATAATGCAGAAGGCAGCAATAGAATTTGTAAGTGATATTATCAATATATTTAAACAAGATACTGACATTTTATATTATCAAGATTATTATATTACATTACCAATAATGTCATATTTTAATTCTGCTACAAGATTAGACAAGAGACCATTAGATGCAGTTGAGTTTGAAGACACAATTAGAACTAATAAAAGAGAAAAAATGATAGATAGTATGCAAGAAGATTTAAATCATAAGAATCAAAGAACAATTAATGATTTATATAATAATGCAACAATATGGAATAAGTCACAAAAAGTAGGAAAACTTGATTATAATCCTACAGTTGACTTAAATGGAAGAAATAAATTTGTACGTTTATTGTACTATGCATTATTTGATAGAACAACATTAAAGAGAAGAATTAGAGACACTTTAAAAATAAAGTAGAGTGAAAGGAAAGACATGGATAGATTTGATTATAATAACCAACCAGGGCAAGAATTAAAGAAAATTATGAGATTGTATGAAAAAAGTGAGATCTCAGTTATAATTCCTTTTTATAATGATAAGGAATATATAATGCAAACAGTTAATTCAATATTAAACCAGACCTATCCATATTTCGAATTACTTATAATAGATGATGGTTCGAACGATAGTAAGAGTATACATTTATTAGAAAAAATTGAAAAGTTGGATGAAAGAATAACTGTATATCATAAGGAAAATGAAGGATTAGCGGCAACAAGAGATTATGGTGCAAGCAAAGCAAGTAAAGATACAAAATATCTTGCTTTTATTGACGCTGATGATTTATTCGATGAGACTTTTCTAGAATGTGCATATTGGACACTAGAAACTAATCCAGATGCTTCATGGGCGTATGCAGATTCAGTTGGCTTCGGTGCTTTAGAATATACATGGAGAAGACCATTTAACTCAGAGATTCTGAAGAAAAGAAATGACCTCATCTCAGCAGCAGTTATAAGAAAAGAAGATTTCTTTGAAGTTAATGGTTATGGAATTAAAGAAAAGGCAGTAAATGAGGACTGGAACTTCTGGCTAAAGCTAATTGCAAAAGGAAAATTCCCAGTTCACATGAGTTTTTATGGTGAATGGTATAGAAGAAAGAAAAATGGAGAACTTGCGAAATCAATAGAAAATAAAAAGCAATCTTTAGAAATAATTAATGAAACTGCTAAGACAATAAAAAGTGAAGTTAAACCAGTTGAATATCCACGAAGTACATATAATTGGGAAGAAATAGAAGACGTAATTAGTACAGATGAATGTATTGATGATACAATAAAAAGCAAGATAAATATTCTTATGATTGTTCCATGGATGGTCATGGGTGGTGCTGATAAATTTAATTTAGATGTAATATCTGGATTAGATAAAGACAAATATAGCATTACTGTAATATCAACAGAACCAGCAATACGTGATTCACAATATAAATTTAGAAAATATGCAACTGTATATGATTTGACTAGTTTCCTAGATGAGAGATATTGGCCTAATTTTATAAATCATATTATAAAGCAAAATAATATAAATATTATATTAAACACTGATAGTGAAATTGGCTATTGTATGCTACCATACATAAAGGCCAAGAATCCAGCAATTCCAATAGTTGATTATATCCATATGGAAGAATGGTACAATAGAAATGGTGGATATTCAAGAGACTCAAGCAGTGTAGCTTCTGTAATTGATAGAACATATACATGTAATGAAAATAGTAAAAATATATTAATTAATCATTTTAATAGAAAATCAGATACAATAAAAACTGTATATATTGGTGTTGATGAAGAAAAGTTTAATCCTGATAAATACAATAAAGATTCTATGAGAGAAAAGTTTGGAATTGTCAAAGACAATGTAATTGGTTTTATATGTAGAATAACAGAACAGAAAAGACCAATGCTTTTCCTAGATATAATAAAAGAATTATCAAGTAAAAGAGATGATTTTGAATTTATTGTAGCAGGTGATGGCAATTTATTATCAGAAATGAAAAGAAAGGCTGAAAAACTTGAGATTTCTCAGTTAATACATTTTTGTGGAAGTATCGAAAATTCAGAAGAATTTTACTCTGCTTGTGATGTTACAGTAAATTGTTCATTAAAAGAAGGACTAGCACTAACTTCGTATGAATCTTTATCAATGGGAGTGCCAGTTGTATCAAACGATGTAGGTGGTCAAAAAGAATTAATTAATGATGAATGTGGTAAGATTATTAAATGTAGACAAAAAGAAGAAGACATATATAATTGTGAATATAACCAAGATGAAATAAATGATTTTACAGTAGCAATAAATGATATTTTGAATAATAAATCTGATTATAAGGATAATTGTAGAAATAGAATTTTATCAGGATTTACAACTAAGCAAATGATTGAAACAATGGAAAGTGAAATAAAAGATGTAGCAAGCAATCCAGACAAACAAAAAGTAGAAAATGCACAACATTTAAATGATAATATTGAAATTACTAAAGAGCTAATTACACGTGCATTTTTAGGAATGCAAGAAAAGTACAAATGGGAATGCACATTATATAGACGAGAATATAGATATGATATGCGAAATCCTAAATTAGAGCTAATTTCAGATAAATTATGGAATTACAGATGGTATAGAGGACTAATAAAAATATATAAAAAAGTTAGAGGAAGATAGAGATGAAAAAAATATCTGTTGTAATACCAATGTATTATGAAGAGCAGGTTGCAGAAGAATGTTATGAACGAGTATCAAAGGTATTATATGATCTTAGAGATAAATATGATTATGAAATATTATTTATAAATGATGGTTCTAAGGACAATACTTTGCCCATATTAGAAAATATAGCAAAAGAAGATAGCAAAATTAAAGTAATATCTTTTTCAAGAAACTTCGGGCATCAGGCAGCTGTAACTGCTGGACTTAAATTTATAACTGGTGATTGTGCAGTCATAATAGATGCTGACCTGCAAGATCCACCTGAGCTAATACCAGATATGATTAAAGAATGGGAAAAAGGATATGACGTAATATATGGTAAAAGAAAAAAGAGAGATGGAGAATCAGCATTTAAATTACTTACAGCTAAAGCGTTTTATCAAACTTTAAATAAGTTATCTGATATAGAGATTCCAAAAGATACAGGAGATTTTAGACTAGCTGATAGAAAAGTTATAGATGTAATCAATTCATTACCAGAGCATAATAAGTTCTTAAGAGGATTATTTAGCTGGACTGGATTTAAACAGGAACCTCTTGAATATGAAAGAAAAGAAAGATTTGCCGGAACTACAAAGTATCCATTAAAGAAAATGCTTAAGCTTGCAACAGACGGAATACTTAGTTTTTCAATTAAACCACTGAAATTAGTTGGAGGATTAGGAATACTCTCTGTTGTAATATCAATTATTATACTTATATATGCAATATTATCATTTGCACTTAAATGGAACAACATAACTCCTGGATGGACATCAATTATGTGTACACTTACATTTATGGGTGGAATAATACTAATTTCACTATGGATGATGGGAGAATACATAGGTAGAATATATGATGAAGTACGAGGCAGACCTCAATATGTTATCGAGAAAACTATAAATATTGATTAATGGAAAAGAGGACAAAATGCAGAAAGTATTAAAGAGGATTGTTGCATGGATAGGGATAATTTTGCTTGGCATGGTAATTATATTAAATTTAATGTATAATGTAGAGCTAAATGTCTATGAATCAGCAATAATTCTGAAAAACATTATTTGGTTATCTTTAATATACATAATGCTTGCGTATGACATATATATGATTACAAAACTCTTATATCATAAATATCGAGCAAAGGATTTTAATGATAAAAAGTCAAAGATACTTAAAAGAGTAATATGTATATTTTTAATTTTCATATATATCATTGGCCAGATTATCTGGATTAATCAAAGAGATGCAATCCCATCAGTAGATCAAAAAACAGCATATCAATTAGCAGTTGCAATGAAAAATAATAATGTTAATGAATTTCTAGATACACAAACTACTTATGGCTCCAAAATTTCTGATAGAATATATATGCAATGTTATAGTCATCAATTTACTTTAAGCTTTGTGTGGAGCATATTATTTAGACTATGTGGAACAGAAGATTATATATTGATTGAATATATTAATGCTATATGCAATGCAATTACAATAATAGCAATATATTTAATATGTACACAGCTATCTAAAAAGTACAAAGTAAATAAGTTTCAAGGACTATTTACCATTGGAACCTTTATAGCATTACCATTACTTTCAATCTTTATATATGGAGATTTATCAGCTATAGCATTTGGCTATTTAAGTGTATATTTCTTAATGAAATATAGAGAAAATAGAAAAAAATATAATGCGTGCATATCAGGAGTATGTATTGCTCTAGCATATATGTTTAGAATGAATAGTTTGATATTTATAACTGCTGAATGTATATATTTATTGTTAGATTTACTTGAAAAAACTACAGTAAAAGAAACCATAAGCAAAATAGTTGTGTTAATAGTATTTGCAATAATAGCAATTATGCCTGCAACTATGGTAAAAAACTATTGCGTAAAAAAGTATAATCTTGATTCTAGCAAAGTGTTTCCTATGTCTGGATATCTATATATGGGAATGACAAAAGGGCTTGCAGGACAAGGATGGTACAAATATGAAACTGCGTCAAAATCATTTGTAGATACTAATGAGGCAAATATACAATACAGGCAAGATATAAAAAATAGAATTAATGAATTTAATAACAATCCATTAATGATGCTTGAATTTTATAGAGATAAAATAACTTCGATTTGGGCTGAACCTACTTGCGGAGGCATTTATTACAATTATTCATTTAACTTTCTTGGATATCTTGATATAGATGAACTTGATTATATAATATATGGTTTGAGTCCATATATTGCAAGATATGAAAAAGTATTGCTAATTCTTATATTTGGGTGTAGTATATTAGTAGTTTATCAAAAACGAAAAGATATGTCTTTGGATCTTGCATTATTACTTATAATATTTATAGGTGGATTTTTATTTCACTTATTATGGGAGGCAAAGTCAAGATATATATTACCATACATAATTGCACTTGTTCCTATTGCTAGTATAGAAATTGAGGCAATATTTAAGAAAAAGAAGAAAATGATTACAAATGGAGATGTAAAAGAATAGGAGAATTATATGAAAAAAGTAACTATAATTATACCAGCATATAATGAAGAAGCTTCATTGCCTTTCTTATATGAAAGAATTGAGAAATTGATAAATAGTATTGACAATTATGAATTTGAGATATTATTTGTAAATGATGGTTCAAAAGATAAAACAATAGAGCTAATAAAAGAATATAGAGAAAAAGATAGTAGAATATCATATGTCGACTTTGCAAGAAACTTTGGAAAAGAAACAGCGATGATTGCTGGACTTGACTATGCTACTGGAGATTGTGTAATTTTCATGGACGCAGATTTGCAAGATCCACCAGAGCTAATACCTGAAATGCTTAAATACTGGGAAGAAGGATATGATGATGTATATGCTCAGAGAAGATCAAGAAAAGGCGAAACATGGCTTAAGAAATTTACATCAAAGATGTATTATAGAGTATTACAATCATTAACAAATGTGGAAATTCAAAAAGATACAGGTGATTTTAGATTATTAGATAAAAGATGTGTTAATGCTTTAAGAAAAATGAGAGAATCACAAAGATGCTCTAAGAGTATGTTTAGCTGGATTGGATATAAAAAGAAAGCCATAGTATATGACAGAGATCCACGTATTGCAGGAAAAACAAAGTGGAATTATGGTAAATTAATTAATCTAGCAATTGATGGAATAACATCATTTACAACATCTCCACTAAGAATATCAACATATATTGCTATACCAACATTTGTAGCATTATTCGTATATTTCATATATGTAATAGCTAAATGTTGTGTAGAACATGTTGTTATTCAAGCTTTTCAGGCTATTATATTATTGGTACTATTCTTTTCAGGAGTTCAAATATTATTATTTGGAATTGTCGGAGAATATCTAGGTCGAATATTTAATGAAACTAAAAATAGACCTTTATACCTTGTAAATGAATATAATGGTGAAAAAGAAATGAATGATTAAATTATAGGGGATACAAATGAATAAAATAAATGATGTGATAGAAAAACATAGTAATATTATATTTTGTATAATTTTATTACTTGCGATAGCTCTAAATGTATATAAACTTGGAATAATTCCAAAAGGAATACATGTTGATGAAGCGGGTATGACTTATGATGCTTGGTGTATAGCAAATTACCGGAACAGATAGATTAGAAAATAAATTTCCAGTGTATTTCACTAATTTTGGTGGAGGACAAAATGCCTTATATACATATTTAACAGCAATATTAATACGTATATGTGGTACATATAATAGTGTAATTATACGATTACCTGCTTTAATATTAAGTATTATAGAAGTAATAATTTGTTATAAATTAGCACGAGAATTTACTGGAAAGAAAACGTCTTTACTCTTTATGCTTATGGTTACACTTGCACCTTGGCATATAATGAAATCAAGATGGGGATTAGAATCATATTTACTATCACCTCTATTTGCATTTTCAATATATGCTTTAGTAAAAGCAGTAAAGAAAAAGTCCTTGTTTATATACTTTATAGCTGGTGCATTATTTGGACTTACTCTATATACATATGCTTTATCGTATATTGTAGTTCCTGTATTTTTATTACTAATGTTAATATATCTTATCAAAAATAAACAAATAAAAATATCACAGATAATCGTATTTGCTATTCCACTTGCTATACTAGCTATGCCACTAGTTATGTTATTGTTAGTACAAAGAGGAATAATGGAGCCTATATATTCATGGATAACTATACCAAAGCTATTAGAGAATCGAACTGGAGAGATACGAATATTAAATCCACGAGAGATTTTAGACAATCTTGAAAAAAGTTTTATAATTGATGGATTATTATATAATAGAGTTGCAGGAATTGGACCAATTGGATTTATTGGATTGTTTACAGCAGTAATTGGATTAATTGATATAATACGAAATAGAAAAAATCAAGAAAAGTTTAGTTTAAATGTAATAATGATTTTTGCTTTTATTAGTAATTTTATATTGATTTTATTTGTAGAGGATATGAATATTAATAAGGCAAATGGTATATATATTTCAGTTATCTATTTTGGAGCCATTGGAATAAAATATTTGTATAAGCAGAGTAAAATATTATTAACATTAACTATTATAATGTATATGATGACACTTGGTATTTTTATATATAAATATTATTTTAGCGAAGCTGATGTTGTAGCAAATTTGTTTGATTATGATTCACTTGAATTGATGGAATATATAAATAATAATGATAAATATGCAGATAAGAAGATACACACAAGTGCTGTAAATTTTATTTATGGATTATATTCTAAGCCTGTATCGCCAAAGGAGTTTAGTGAAAGTAAAGTTATTTATCAAGGCTATCTAACTGGAATAATAGGATATAGTAAAATTACAAGTATGATAACTTTTGATGATCTTAATGAAGATGATATATACATAGTTGATTATGAAATAGACGCAAGAAAAATTGAAAGCAAAGGCTTTCAAAGAGAGAATTTTGGAAAATATATAATTTTATATAAAGATTAAAAATTGGAGGAAAAAGATATGTGGGGAGACATTGCCATAGCGTTTTTACTAGCATGTATTACAGCTTTTGTAGCTACACCATATACAATTAAATTAGCAAAAAAAGTTGGAGCAATTGATATGCCATCAGATAGAAGGGTAAATAAAAAGCCAGTGCCAAGAATAGGTGGACTAGCTGTAATTGCAGGATTTTTAGTATCAGCTATATATCTTGTTATTACAATGAGTGTTGAAGGCAAGCTTAATTTGAATGATGCTGACAACTATAAGATGAAATTATTAGGATTTTTATTAGGAATAATAGTTTTAGGAACATTTGCTTTTTTAGACGATGTTAAAGACTTAAAACCATGGCAAAAATTAATTGCACAAGTTGCATCAGCAGTTATTGTATGGGTATGTGGAATACGAATAGATATTATTAATGGCTGGGTACTTCCACAAGTATTTAGCTTTATACTAACTGTCGGATGGATTGTAGGAATAACAAATGCAATTAATTTAATAGACGGTCTTGATGGTTTATCATCAGGAATAACAATGATATCATGTGTGTCATTATTGATTATATTTGCAACAAATGATTCTCCAATAATATCAATAGTATTAATAACTGCACTAGCAGGTTCTATAATGGGATTTTTGCCATACAATGCAAATCCTGCTAAAACATTTATAGGTGATGTAGGAGCTCAGTTCCTTGGTTTTTCATTATCTGTAATTGCAATCTTAGGAGTTGCTAAAACGGTTACTCTTGTTGTATTAATTGCGCCTGTATTAGTATTAGGACTTCCTATATTTGATACAATATTTGCAATTGTTCGTAGAATTGTAAAGGGAAAATCTTTTAAAGCTGTATTTACGGCAGATAAAGGACACTTACACCATAGATTAATGAAAAAAGGATATACGCAAAAACAAGCTGTGTATATATTATATGCTGCAAGTGCTACATTAGGAATGTTCGCAATTATACTAATAGGAGATGGATTCTGGAAAGCACTATCATTTGGACTACTTGTAATTGCTATAATCGCACTTGGATATAAACAAATTAAACAATTTAGCAAAGAAATGCTTAGAGATAATAGAAAAAGAGAAAAGATCTATGCTGAAGGTGAACGTGCAATTCAGAAAAAACAAAGTAAAGATGATGGAAATAAATAATTTAAAGGAAAGGTTATAAATGCAGATGGAAACAGAAAAGCTAGTAAGACCAGATGTTGAAAACGAAAATGAAGAAAAACAGGAAAATGTATTAAGACCCAAGACTTTAAATGAATATATAGGTCAAAGTAAAGTAAAAGAAAATATGAAAGTATACATAGAGGCTGCCAAAAAAAGAGGTGAGCCTCTTGACCACGTTTTATTATATGGTCCACCGGGACTTGGAAAAACAACATTGGCTAATATTATATCTAATGAAATGCATTCTAATATAAAGATTACTTCTGGACCTGCTATTGAGAAACCGGGCGACTTAGCAGCACTTTTAACCAATCTATCAGAATTTGATGTTTTATTTATTGATGAAATTCATAGATTAAATAGAAATGTTGAGGAAATATTATATCCAGCACTTGAGGATTTTACACTAGACATTATAATAGGAAAAGGTCCAACTGCAAAATCAATTAGGCTAGATTTGCCTAAATTTACTTTGATAGGGGCAACTACAAGGGCAGGATCTTTGACTACACCTTTAAGAGACAGATTTGGAATAGTTGAAAGACTAGAAATGTACAATACAGAAGATTTAGCGACTATTATAAAACGTTCTGCAAGTATATTAAATATAGATATTGATGATGAGGCAAGTGTTGAAATAGCTAAACGTTCAAGAGGTACGCCTCGTATAGCTAACAGATTATTAAAAAGGGTTAGAGATTATGCTTCTGTTCTAGGAAATGGACGAATCAGTTTGCAAATAGCTCAAATAGCACTTAATAAACTTGATATAGATGACATAGGACTTGATGCAATAGATAAGAGATTATTGGAAACATTAATACTTAAATATCAAGGTAGACCTGTTGGTATTGATGCTCTTGCAACAACATTAGGTGAAGAAACATCAACTATTGAAGATGTATATGAACCATATCTAATACAGATAGGATTTATTGCAAGAACTACAAGAGGAAGAATAGCACTTCCAGAAGCATATAAACATTTAGGATATGAAGATAGAATACAAAGTTTAGAAAATAAAGGTGTTTATCAAAATCAAATAAAATTGTAGAAATGAAAGGAAAATCAAATGAAACTTTTGATGCATACATGTTGTGCTCCATGTAGTGTGTATTGTATTGATACTCTTAGAAAAGAAGGGATTGAGCCAACTTTATTGTGGTATAATCCGAATATACATCCATATACAGAATATGTCTTAAGAAGAGATTGCCTTAAAGAATATTCTAAAAAAATAGGAGTTAATGCAATATTTGAAGATGAATATGGACTAGAGCCATTTTGCAAAGAAGTCATAAATGATGTAAAAACAAGATGTATTAAGTATTGTTATCCAATTAGATTACGTCACACATTCGAATATGCGAAAGAGCATGGATATGACACTGTTACAACTACATTATTGTATAGCATATATCAGAAACATGATTATATAAAACATCTGATGGAAAAGTACAGTGAAGAATATGGAATCAAATTTTTATATAAAGATTTTAGAGTAGGATACTGGGAAGGACACCAGAAAGCTCACGAATTAGGATTATATATGCAGAAATATTGTGGCTGCATATTTAGTGCAGATAGCAGATTTCTTGATAAAGAAGCGGCTAAGCCAATATTGCCAGAGGAATTTGAATTTATTCCTGTAAATAAAAGCGTAAATATAAAAAAGGAAAAAGAAAATAAAGAACAGTATATGGACTTATTACTTGAAGCAGATCCCAGTGAAAATATGATAAATAAATATCTGAAAGATGGAGAGTTATTTGTTTTAACTTATAAAGATGAAGTTGCGGGCATTGCCGTTGTCTTAGAAATGGACAAAGATGCAGTTGAACTAAAAAACATAGTAATTAAAAGTCAATATAGAGGTCAAGGACTAGGAAAAAAGATGCTAAAATATTTAGTAGATAATTATAAAACCAGATACAAAAAAATAATTGTTGGAACAACAGAAAATAATATTCCTTTCTATGTAAAACAAGGATTTGATAAATATGAAAAAACAGTCAAGGACTTCTTTATTGATAATTATGATGAAAAAATTAAGGATGGAGATTTGATTTGTACAGATTTAATATATTATTCAAAAGATCTAAAGAAAAAATAAATATTAGAGTTATTAAAATAATATCTAACATATAAGAAATCTAATAGAAATATTAGATTTTTTATTTTGCTCTCAAAAATGTGGAGCAAATTTTTAAAAATATATTTCTCGAAGCACTGAAAATAGATTGTACTGACTTACCAGTCTAAAGACATTAATTTGTTATTGTAATATAACTATGATACGAAATTAGAAGCAATAGGAGAAAATATGAGTAAGAGAATATATGATTATTTAAAAATTAATGATTTAAAAGATATGTTAAATAAAACAGGAATATTATATGCAGATAGACCAGCATACAAAATTAAAGTAGAAGAAGGTAAATATCAAATTTATACTCACAAAGAAGTACGAGACATGATAAATAATTTAGGAACAGCATTAATAAATTTAGGACTAAAAGGAAAACGAATTGCAGTTATTGGAGAAAACAGATATGAATGGGAAATAGCATATTTATCAATTGTATGTGGAACAGGGATTGTTGTTCCGTTAGATAAATCACTACCAGCAAATGAATTAGAACTATTAATAGAAAGGTCTGATATAGAAGCAATATTTTACACAAAAAAGTATTCTGATATAATTCAAAATATTAAATATAGTGAGAAAAACAAATTAAAACATTTAATTTCTATGGATAGTGATGAGAATTTTGAAGGTATATACTCACAAAAAGAACTAATACGAGAAGGTAGGAAACTAATAGAAGAAGGAAATAATGAGTTTTTAAATGCAAAAATCGATCCAAAAGAAATGGAAATTATGCTATTTACATCAGGAACTACATCTAAGGCTAAGGTAGTGGCACTTTCACATGAAAATATTTGCACAAATTTAATGGATATTGGAAGTGTGTTAGATGTAACGCAAGAGGACGTTTTCCTTTCTATTTTGCCAATACACCATGTATTCGAATGTACAGTAGGATTTTTATTTTCACTATATAAAGGAGCAGAAACTGTATTTTGTGATGGTTTAAGGCATATAGTAGAAAACCTAAATGAATATCATGTAACAGTTATGGCATGTGTACCAGGTATATATGAAAGAATATTTATGATGATTAGAAAAAAATTAGAGAAACAAGGAAAACTTGAAGAAATATTAAAAAATGAAGAAAAATATAAAAATTCTTCTATGCAAAAAAAGAAAGAAGTATTCAAAGAAATCCATAATATGCTAGGTGGAAAAGTAAAATTATTAATAAGTGGAGCAGCAGCTTTAGATAAAACTATAGAAGAAAAATATAGATTATTAGGACTAAATTTAGTACAAGGATATGGATTGACTGAAACTTCACCTGTTGTGGCAGTTGGGACAAATAAAAATTATAAGTTAGGATCAATTGGAAAAACAGTTCCAAGTGTAGAAGCAAAACTTGTAGACGTAAATGATGAAGGAATTGGAGAATTGGTAGTTAGAGGTTCAAGTGTAATGCTAGGATATTATGAAAATGAAAAAGTAAATAAAAAATCATTACAAGATGGATGGTTCTATACAGGAGATCTAGCTAAAATAGATGAAGAAGGATATATATTTATATGTGGCAGAAAGAAAAGTGTAATAGTATTAAAAAATGGCAAAAATATATTCCCAGAGGAAATGGAAAATTTAGTGAATAAAATAGAAGGAATAAGAGAGTCGTTTGTCTTTGGAAAAATACAATCAAATGATGAGAACAATATAAAAATAAATGTAAAGATAGTATTTGATAGAGATGTTATGAAAGATGTTTATAAAGTTGAAGAAGATGAAGACATATATAAAGTCTTGTCAAAGAAAATTAAAGAAGTTAATCAAACTATGCCGTCATATAAAGCAATAAGAGGAATGATATTAACAGAAGAACCACTAATAAAAACAACAACTAATAAAATAAAAAGGCAGGAAAATTTAGATGAAATTAGAAAACTTAAAGACTAAATTTTTAGGAAGAAATAGTATTTTTTATAGCGAAATAGATTCAACACAAAATGAAATCTGGAGATTAATAGAAAACAAAAATACTCCAGATGGTACTTTAGTATTTGCAGATATTCAAAATAAAGGAATAGGAACACATGGAAGAGTCTGGCATACAGATGAAGCAAATAATATAGCATTTTCTTTTTTTATAAAAACGAATTGTAATATTCAAAGATTAGATGGACTTACAATAAAAGTTGCAAATATAATTGTTGACATTTTTAAGAATCAATATGGAATTAATTTAAATATCAAAGAGCCAAATGATATTACATTTAATAATAAAAAGATAGGTGGAATTTTAACTCAAACTAAGATTGTCAATGAAAAAGTTAAATATTTAGTAATTGGAATTGGTGTTAATACTAAAAAAGAAAAATTTACAGATGATATAAAAGATATAGCAACATCCATAAAAAAAGAATTTGGAATAGATATAGATACAAAAGAATTTATAGTAGAGTTTTGTAATCAATTTGAAAAAGAAATAGAAATGAGAGGAGTTATTAAAAAATGAATATTGGATTTTTATTTCCTGGTCAAGGCTCTCAAAGTATTGGAATGGGAAAAGATATATATGAAGAATATGAAGCTGCAAGAAAAATATATAATCAAGTTAAGAATATAACAGGAATAGATATTGCAAAAATATCATTTGAAGGACCTGAAGATATATTAAATGAAACAAAATATACACAACTTGCGATACTTACAGAGAGTTTGGCAATACTGGAAATTTTAAAAGATAATAATATAACAGCCAATATGTCAGCAGGATTGAGTTTGGGGGAATATACAGCACTAATCAATAGTAAAGCACTTATGTTTGAAGAAGGAATAAAAATTGTTCAGAAGCGAGGAGAATGTATGCAAAACTTGCTTCCAAGTGGAGAATGGCAAATGGCGGCAATTATAGGCTTAAATGATAATGAGGTAGAAGATGTTTGCAAAAAAGTAAAATTAGGTTTTGTAGTTCCAGCAAATTATAATTCAGTAGGTCAAGTTGTAATTTCTGGAGAAAAAGTAGCAATTAATGAAGCAGAGAAAATTGCAAAAGAAATGGGAGCCAAAAAGGTAAGAGTCTTAAAAACAGCAGGACCATTTCATACTGAAAAATTACAAGAAAGTTCAGAAGCTTTAAGAAAAGAACTTGAAAATATTACTATTCATAAGTTCGAAACAAAAGTGATTAAAAATATAGATGGCCAAATTTATAAAGATACAGATGATGTAAAAGATATTTTGGCTCGTCATATTATAAATCCAGTTAAATTTACAAAGACAATTCAAAATATGCTGAATAATGGAATAGATACATTTATAGAGATTGGACCTCGGAAAAACATTGTCAGGATTTGTGAAAAGAATACCGACAAATAAAGAGATAAAAATATTAAATATTAATAATGTTTGCGGTTTGCAAGCAATATTAAAGGAATATGGAGAATAAAAAAATGAATAAACTAGCATTAATTACAGGTGGAACAAGAGGAATTGGAAAGCAAATAGCTTTAACATTTGCAAAAGAGGGATATAATATTGCAATCAATTACAGAACAGAAAATGATGATTTAAAAAAAACTAAAAAAGAAGTAGAAGCAAATAATGTAAAATGTTTTGCAGTTCAAGGAGATGTAACTAATTTTAAAGATTGTGAACAATTTGTAAAACAAATAGTTGAAGAGTTTGGAAATATAGATGTATTGGTCAATAATGCCGGAATTACAAAAGATACATTGTTAATGAGAATGAAAGAAGAAGATTTTAAACAAGTTATAGATACAAACTTAGTAGGCACATTTAATGTGACTAAAAATGTAATTACTTATATGATGAAAGCAAGAAATGGAAGAATAATAAATATATCATCAGTTGTAGGAATATCAGGAAATGCAGGTCAAACAAATTATGCAGCATCAAAAGCAGGAATTATAGGATTTACGAAAAGTTTAGCAAAAGAAGTAGCCTCGAGAAATATTACGGTTAATGCGGTAGCACCAGGATTTATTGAAACACAAATGACAGCTGTATTAAAAGAAAATATTAAGGAAGAAATTGCAAAAAAAATTCCTTTAAAAAGAATGGGAACTACACAAGATGTTGCAAATGTTGTTAAATTCTTGGCCTCTAGTGACAGTTCATATATTACAGGTCAAGTAATTCATGTTGATGGTGGAATGTTAATGTAAGGAGAGATGAAAAGTGGAAAGAAGAGTAGTTATAACAGGACTAGGAGCAATTACTCCAATAGGAAATAATGTAAATGAAACGTGGGAAGGAATAGAAAATAAAAAGTGTGGAATCGATAATATTTCATTATTTGATAGTAGCAATTTTAAAACAAGTTTATGTGCAGAAGTAAAAGATTATAATCCTTTAGACTATTTTGAACCAAAACAAGCTAAAAGATTAGATAGATCTTCACAGTTTGCACTAATAGCAGCAAGAGAAGCAGTAAAAAATAGTGGAATAACTTTAGAAAATACTGATTTTAAAAAGGTAGGTGTTTTTGTAAGTACAGGAATAGGTGGATTGATAACAATTCAAAGTCAATGCGAAGTTAATTACGAAAAAGGAAATAATAGGGTATCGCCTATGTTTATACCAATGTCAATAGCTAATATGCCAGCTGGAAACATTTCAATAGAATTTGGATTTAAAGGTGAATCCATGGCGATTGTTACAGCTTGTAGTTCTTCAACACATGCGATAGGTGAAAGTTATAAAACAATAAAACATGGATATGAAGATGTTGTTATTGCAGGAGGCACAGAGGCTTCTATATGTCCTGTTGGAATAGCAGGCTTTGAAAATATGAAGGCACTATGTACATCTACAGATAAAAATAGAGCAAGTATTCCATTTGACAAAGAGAGAAGTGGATTTGTTATGGGAGAAGGAAGTGGAATACTAGTATTAGAAGAATTAGAGCATGCAAAAAAAAGAAATGCTAAAATATATGCTGAAGTTATTGGATTTGGCTCGACTTCAGATGCTTATCATATAACATCTCCATGTCCTGATGGAGAAGGTGGAGCAAATGCAATGATAAGAGCGATAAAAGATGCAAAAATAAGATCAGAAGATATAGATTATATAAATGCACATGGAACATCGACACATTTAAATGATCTAACAGAAACAATGGCTATAAAAACAGCATTTGGTGAGGCAAGTAAAAAGATAATGATAAGTTCTACAAAAGGAAATGTAGGACACCTTTTAGGAGCTGCCGGAGCAGTAGAAGCGATTTTTTGTGTAAAAGCAATGGAGAATGGATTAGTACCACCAACAATAAATTATAAAGAAAAAGATGAAGAATGCGATTTAGACATTGTTCCAAATGAATCAAGAAAAGCTAAATTAAATATTGTTATGTCAAATTCACTTGGATTTGGAGGACATAATGCAAGTATTATCCTAAAAAAATGGGAGGAAAAATAAATGGAATATGAAAATATAAAGCAATTAATAGAAGAAATGGGAAATTCTAAATTAACAGCAGTAAATATTGAATTTCCAGATGGCACTAAAATTAGTATGAAAAAAGATAAAATGCAAGAAAAAATAATTCAAAACATTCCAATAGTAGAAAATAATACTATTGAAAATCAGATAAAAGAAAACACAAATGAGAAAAAAGGAAACATAATTAAATCACCAATGGTTGGAATTTTTTATTTAAAACCTTCTCCCACAGCAGAACCTTATATTGAAATTGGAAAAGAAGTTAAAAAAGGTGATGTACTTTGTATTATTGAAGCTATGAAATTAATGAATGAGCTTGAATCAGAATATACAGGTAAGGTTACAGAAGTTTTTGTAAAAGATGGTGAAGCAGTAGAATATGGAACTCCATTGCTTAGAATAGAAGGTGAAAATTAATGTTAAATAAAGAAGAAATCAAAAATATTATTCCACAAAGAGATCCATTTTTAATGATTGATGAAGTAGAGAAATATGTACCAGGAGAATCAGCAATAGCATATAAAAATGTAAATGTAGAGGAATGGTACTTTAAAGGTCATTTTCCAGGTAATCCAATTATGCCAGGCGTGTTAATTACAGAAAGTTTAGCACAGACAGGAGCAGTTGCAATTCTTTCAATGGATGAGAATAAAGGAAAAAATGCTTTATTCGGTGGAATTGATAAAATGAAATTTAAAAGAAAAGTTGTACCAGGAGATAGATTAAAATTAGAAGTAAAAATTATAAAAAGAAAAGGTCCGATTGGAGTAGGAGAGGCAATTGCAACAGTTGATGAAAAGATTGTGGCTAAAGGTGAATTAACATTTGCTTTAGTTTAAGTTCTAACTGAAATTAAAAGTTGAAAGAGGTGAAAATAAATGAATAAAATATTAATTGCAAACCGTGGTGAAATTGCAGTTCGTATTATAAGGGCATGCAAAGAAATGAATATAAAAACGGTTGCAGTTTATTCGGAAATAGATAAAGATGCTTTGCATACACGCTTGGCGGATGAGGCTATTTGCATTGGACCAGCTCAAGCAAATAAGAGTTACTTAAATATAAAAAATATTATACAGGCAGCATATATAACAAAAGCCGATAGTATTCATCCAGGCTTTGGCTTTTTATCTGAAAATTCAAAATTTGCTCAAATATGTGAGGAATCAAATATAAAATTTATTGGACCACAGTCAAAAGTTATTGATTTATTAGGAAACAAATCAAATGCAAAAGAGATGATGAAAAAAGCAGGAGTACCGGTTATTCCTGGTTCAGAGGGAAGTGTAAAAGGATTAAAGGATGCATTAGAAATAGCAGAAAAAATAGGTTATCCAGTTATATTAAAAGCAGCAGCAGGAGGCGGTGGAAAAGGCATTAGAGTTGCGAATACAGCGGAAGAAGTGGAAAAAGAATATGAAATAGTAAAACAAGAAGCAAAAATTTCATTTAATGATGATGAAATATATATAGAAAAATTCATTGAACATCCAAGACATGTCGAAATTCAGATAGTAGCAGATGAACATGGAAATGTAATTCATTTAGGAGAAAGAGATTGCTCTATTCAAAGAAATCATCAAAAAGTAATAGAAGAAACACCTTCCACTGCTATTGACGAAAAAACAAGAAATAAAATGGGCAATGCAGCTATAAAAGCTGCTAAAACAGCTGGATATACAAGCCTTGGTACAGTAGAATTTTTGGTAGATAAAGATAACAATTTTTATTTTATGGAAATGAACACAAGAATTCAGGTAGAACATCCAATTACTGAAATGAGAACAGGAATAGATTTGGTAAAAACACAAATAAAAATTGCAACAGGAGCGGAATTAAAAATAAAACAAAAAGATGTAGAATTTAAAGGGCATTCTATAGAATGCAGATTGAATGCTGAAAATCCAAGTAAAAAATTTATGCCATGTCCAGGACTAATAGAAGGTTTGCACTTCCCAGGAGGAAATGGAGTACGAATAGATAGTGCGATTTATGAAGGATATACAATTCCATCAAATTATGATTCCATGATTGCAAAACTTATTACTTTTGGAGTAAATAGAAATGAAGCAATTAGTAAAATGAAAAGAGTTTTAGAAGAATTAGTTGTAGAAGGAATACAAACAAATCAAGACTTTTTATTCGAAATAATTAGAAATCCAAACTTTATTAGAGGAAATTTTGATACTTCATTTATAGAAAAAGAGATATTAAAAAAGGAGACTGATAAATGATTGTAGATAAAATAAAAAAAAGGCAAGCACCAACAAATAACAAAAGTTCTAATATAGATATACCAGTAGGAAAATGGGTAAAATGCGAGAAATGTAAAGAAATATTATATAAAGAAACTCTTAGAAATAATCTAAATATTTGTCCTAATTGTGGATATTACTTTAGAATGCATATAGACAAAAGGTTAGAATTAATAATAGATAATAATACATATAAAAAGTTTGAGTTAAATATAGAAACAACGAATCCGCTAGAATTAGAAGATTACCCTAAAAAACTTAAAACTTTAAGAGAAAAAACAGGGCTAGCTGAAGCAGTAGCATGCCGGAACAGGTAAGATTAATGGAGAAAACGTTGTTATATGTATAATGGATAGTGGTTTTTTAATGGGAAGCATGGGAAGTGTTGTAGGCGAAAAAATAACATACGCCATTGAGCAAGCAGTAGAAAAAAGATTACCTCTTATTATATTTTCTGTTTCAGGTGGAGCTAGAATGCAAGAAGGAATTATATCTTTAATGCAAATGGCAAAAACTACAGCAGCACTTACCAAATTAGATGAAGCAAGATTATTATATATATCTGTTTTGACAGATCCAACATATGGAGGAGTTACAGCTTCATTTGCAAGTTTGGGTGACATTGTTTTAGCAGAACCACATGCAATGATAGGATTTGCCGGGCAAAGGGTAATAAAGCAAACAATAGGTGAGGAGCTTCCCGAAGGTTTTCAAACAGCTGAATTTTTACTAGAACATGGTTTTATAGATAAGATAGTTGAAAGAAAAGATTTAAAAGATACTATTTATAAATTAATTATGTTTCATAAGGGAGGAGAAATTTAATGGCAAATACGAGATTATCAGCTTGGGAAAGAGTAGAAATAGCAAGAAATCCAAAAAGGAAGACATCACTTGACTATATAGAGGAGATATTTGATGATTTCATAGAATTACATGGAGATAGAAACTCTAAAGATGATAAAGCTATAGTATGCGGATTAGCCAAAATAGGAAAACAAAATTTTACAATTATAGCAGAACAAAAAGGAAGGACAACAAAAGAAAATATAGAAAGAAACTTCGGAATGCCAAATCCTGAAAGTTATAGAAAAGCGATAAGATTTATGAAACAAGCTGAAAAATTTAAAAGACCGGTAATCACTTTTATTGATACAAAAGGAGCATATCCAGGAATAGAAGCAGAAGAGAAAGGACAAGGAGAAGCTATTGCTAAGTCTATGTTTGAAATGGCAAAGCTTAGAGTACCAATTATATCAATTGTAATTGGAGAAGGTTCAAGTGGAGGAGCTTTAGCCATTGGAGTTGCAAATAAGGTATTGATGTTAGAAAATGCTATTTATTCAATCCTTTCACCAGAAGGTTATAGTAGTATTTTATGGAAAGATGCATCTAGGTTTAAAGAAGCAGCAGAAAAAATGAAATTAACAGCAAAAGACTTATTAGAACTTAAAGTAATAGACAAAATTATAAAAGAGCCCAAAGAATATAATGAAGAAAATTTTAAAAAAATTGCCAATAGTTTAAAAAAAGAGATTCAAAAAGAAATAGAACAAATGAAATATCTAAATGAAAGTCAAATTGTAGAAAATAGATATATGAAATTTAGAAATATGGGTGAATTTAAGGAGGTATAAAATGTTATTAAAAGATAAAAAGATATTAATAATGGGAATCAGAAACAAGTGGAGTATTGCTTATGGAATCGCAAAATCAGCTTATGAAAATGGAGCAAAATTAATTTTCACTTATATGGGTGAAGATAATAAAGAAAAAATAGAAGCTCTAATTAGTGAATTTAAAGGTAGTAAAGCTTATGTATTAAATGGTGCATCAAAAGATGAATTAGTTAAAGATGTATTTATAAAAATAAAAGAAGAAAATGGCAAATTGGATGGAATTGTACATGCAATTGCACATGCGAATACTGAAGACTTAAGAAATGATTTTATACTTACAAGTAAAGAAGGATATTCTCACGCAGTTGATGTTAGTAGTTATTCTTTTGTATTAGTTGCAAGGATGGCTAAAGAACTAGATATGCTAAATGAAAATGCAACTTTAGTGACTTTAACATATCATGGTTCTACTAAAGTTTTAGAAGGTTATAATATTATGGGAATTGCAAAAGCAGCACTTGAAGCAAGTGTTAGGTATTTAGCAGATAATCTGGGAAAAGACGGAATAAGAGTAAATGCAATATCTGCAGGACCAATAAAAACATTATCAGCAAAGGGTATAAAAGATTTTAATTCAATATTGACTATTGTAGAAGAAAAAGCACCTTTACATAGAAATGTAACTACAGAGCAAGTTGGAAATGTCGCAACATTTTTATTAAGCAATATGTCAGATGCGATAACAGGACAAATTATATATGCTGATAGTGGATATAATATTATGGGAGTTTAATTAAAAATTGTGAATAAATAGATGGACTCGCAAGAAGTTAAAAAAATCACAGAAATAGATGTTATGCTAAGCTGTTGCTAAAAACTTTTTTTAATGCTATAATTTCATTAGTATAAAAAGGAGATAGTGGTGGATAACGAATTAGAACAAAAGATAATTAGAGAACAGGATTTGCTAACTATATATGTATACAATAATTTTAATAAATCATTAGGATTGGGGCAAGAATATGTTCCAGGGATTAGATATAGAGATATAAAAGAAATAATGTCTAATAATCAAGCCATATTGGATGGACTATCAGTAAAGAATTTGTATAATTTATATGCATCAATATGTTATGGAATTGACAATGAGGAAGTATGTAGTAGAATTTTAGCTCAAATTGATAAAAAATTAGAACATGAAGATTTTTTTGTAGAAGATCTTGATAAGGATGTATATCTTAAGCCAATTCATACTGCTAATGTGTACTCGAAATTAGGACAGTTTTTGTTTGATAAAATAAATCCAGCAATTAAAGAAGGTATGCAAGTACTTAAAGGTATTCCATATGAGAGGATAGGCAGAAATATTAAATATTATACTGATGCTGCAAATTTTTTGAAGTACTATAAACAAGGAATATTTACTCCAGAAAAAATGGAGCTAATAAATAAGATGTTGGATAAGGATCCGGATGCTTTGAGATTTGTTAATTTTGGCTTATTTAAAGATGATATATTTGATTTAGGACCAGAATTTTGCACATATATGTCTAAATTTCCAACTTTAAATGCTCAGTTGTTAGTAATAGAAGAGCAAAATCCTGAATTATTTAATGCACTAAAATCTAGATTTAAAAGTTATGAAAATGTTAAAGATAAATTAGATGAGATAGAGATACTTGTGACATATTCTGCAAGGAATACATTTGAATTGCAAGGTAAGCCAATAAATATTGATGAACTTGTAGAATGTGCATATAGAAATTGTAATGATATAAATGCAATAAACGTTCCGTATGGTAGTCAATATCAGCAAAGGCTTAGAGAAAGGATGATTGCTGAATATGACAAAGTAAGTAAACAAACTTGGAGAACTGACTTAGCAGAAAGAAAACTTAATGTGTATACTAATGCAGCATATTCTATACCATTAAATAAAATACAAACACTTCTAAAAGAATATGGTTCAGATATTGATAATTTGCCAGGGGTTAGTGAAAAGTCTAAGCAATTATTCGCAAAACTTAGAAATGTAGTCGATATAAATGATGAGAATAAGATAGATGAATTATTTAGAAACTACAGTCAAGAATATACTGCAACTGATATAAAAGAAACAGAATATGAAATATCTAGAGCAGCGGCAAAAGATTTTTCAAGAGAATTTAGGCGTACAAATAAAGATTTACAAAATGAAGATCTTTATGAAGTTTCATATATAGGATTTGCAGGGCAACAAATTCCTCAGATAAAGCTTAAGGGCAAGTTTAATTTATTGGTTCATAGCACTGACGCAGAGTTTATTGAGGCAAAAACTGAAAAAGCAACTGACTATGTAGAAGAGTGGAGCAATGGTAAAAATAAAAACAATCATATAATTTCTACCACATATATAAATCAAGACTTTATGGGAATGACTCCAGTAGGAAACAATGGTGTTAGATACGCTTTTGCAGACATTAGTGATGAGCAGATAAAATTGATGGGCGTATCTGACCTTAATACATATTCTATTAATTTTGCTTATGATTCAGCAAGCAAACAGTATATGTCTGCAAAAACTTTAGCCAATAGTTCAAGAAGAGTGTATAGTGAATTTGGAATTGAAAGAGAATCGACTTTACCGAATTATGTTGTACTTGCAGATGACGATTCTCCAGAAGTAATGGTTAATTCATATAAAGCTGCTATGCAATTTGGCATACCTATTATAAAAATTGATAAAAGGGTAATTGAACAAGAACAGATACACAATTTACAAGGAATGCTAGAAAATTTTAAACAAACTCATGATAGTGGAACATTACGAAAATTAATAAATACATATGAAACTAATATGGCTGGATGGCTTTTAAATAGAGAAGGTAAAGATTCTAGTTTTACATATATGATAAACAATTCTAGATTTGAACAGGACTTTGCTGATATGCGAATCTTGATTGAAGATGAGATATATGATTATTTATCTATTAGTGATAATAAAAATATTACTGATAGCCAGACAAGAGAGGTTATTGATATCATATTAGATGAAAATGATTTATACGAAGGTTGTAATGAGGAAAAGCCAATTAGTAAAACTGCAATGACTCTTGATGCGAGAAAGATATTAGGACAAGCAAATAGAACACTTGAATTTTTAGGACAAGACCATTTAAAAGTAAATTTAAGTGGAGACTTGCCTACAAGAAAAGAATATGATCACTCTATTGAAGAATATGTTAGAAGTAGTTTGTCTGGCATAGATGCTGTAACAAAAGAAGAGGTTAACGATATGGAGTTATTCCTAGAAGGCAGAGCAGATAGAGAAGTACCAAATGACATAAGAGATAATAAATAAAGTTAAGAGAAAGGATTAATCAATATAATTGATTATATGAAAATTAATGGTTGAAACAAATGAAAAAGCTTGCAATGAAGTGCTAGTTCTTTTGAAAATGTTGCCGGAAGCGGAACTAAAGAAGATTCCAGAAACAGAAATTAAATTCTTAGAAGAACATAGAGATGTTAATTATAACTTTAGTGTTAATCCAGAAGTTCCGATAAATGAAGTTAATATTTCAAAAAAAGCAAAAGCTATATTAGTAGTACTCTGGAAGAAATATTTTGCAACAGATATTCAAAAGCAGAAATTAGACAAGATTTTGCAAGAAAATTCAATGAAAGAAGAACAGAAGAAACAAGAAGAATATCAATATTCTGATATGTTTAAAAATAATACACAGAAAATAATTAATTTACCTACTGTAATTGAAGAAAAATGGTATGAAAAGGTTTGGAATAAAATTAAGGATGCAATCTTTAATATATTCCATAGATAATATTACAGAAATGTTTCGAAAAAATGACAAATTTTATACATTTTATTTTAAATAATATATTATTTTGTGATTAATGTTATAATTGTCGTAAAAGGAGGTAAATATGCAAAGAATTATTGAATGTGATGTTGCAGTAATTGGTGGAGGAGCAGCTGGTATCGCTGCTGCATTAGGTGCATCAAGAGCTGGGGCAAAAACAGTATTAATTGAAAGAAATCCTTTCTTTGGAGGACAAGCTACAAATTCGCAAGTAACAGCATATTGTGGTTTCTTCACAAGAGGAGAAAACTATGACCAAGTAGTAATGGGAATAGGAAATGAAGTTTTACAAAGACTTGAAAAGTATGGAACAAATATTCATCCACGTCCATCAAAGTCTACAGGAAATGTATCAGTATCTTTTAATCCAGAGTATGTAAAATTAGTAATGGATAAGATGCTAGAGGAAAGTAATGTTGAATATTATTTACATGCACAAATGTACAGTGTGGTAAATGAATGTGGCGAGATTCAGGAAATCAAGTGTACTGATGACGAAGGAACATTTATAGTTAGAGCACAAGCATATGTAGATGCATCAGGAAATGCTAACGTAGTTCACTTCGCTGGAATTAGGACAAATTGGGGTGATGATGAAGGTAAAGTACAACAATCATCATTACCATTTAGATTAGACAATTTACCAAAAGTAGAAATTTTAAAATCTGATATTGAAGCTGCATTAGCTAAAGCAAAAGCTGCTGGAATACCAATCAAAAAGGAAACAGGTTTAATCATAAAACCTATAGATAGAACTTATGGATATTGCACAATACCAAGTACAATAGTTCCTAACTTATCAGCTGAAACACTTACAAAAACAGAAATGGAATTAAGATCACAAGTTCATGCTTATGTTGAAGCATTCCAGAAATATATGCCTGGATTTGAAAATATAATTGTTTCTCAGTCTGGACCAGCTGTTGGTATACGTGAAGCAAGAAGAATTATTGGTGATAAAATGCTTAAAGGTGAAGAAATCATCATGGCACCAAAATCAGATGATAGTGTTGCTCGTGGAGCATGGAGTCCTGAAATGCATAAGAGCAATACAGCAATAAAATATACTCATATTCCAGATAACGAATATTTCTCAATACCATTGGGATGCTTAAAAGTAAAAGATGCAAGGAATTTATGGGCGGCAGGAAGAACAATTTCTACTGATTCATTAGCTCTTGGTTCTGTAAGAGTTATGGGAACTGGATTTGCAACTGGTCAAGCAGCTGGTGTTGCAGCAGCATTAACATTAGATAGACCAGAATACGATGTAAAGAAAGTTCAAGAAGAACTATTAAGACAAGGAGCTTTGATATAAATTTTTATCAGAAGAAGAAAGGAAAAGAAAAAAATGGAAAAAACAAAAGAACAAAAAGCAGCAGATGCCAAATTAGCAAAGAAAAATAAAAAAGAGCTAATTTGCACAATAATTGCATTTGCAATAATCGCACTATTTTTCATGTTAAAACCACCAGCAGGATTAAGTGCTGATGGAATGAAAGTTTTAGGAATATTTGTAGGAATACTATTCTTATGGATAACTGTTGGAATTGGATGGCCAAGTTTGCTATGCGTTGCAGCACTTGCATTTGTACCATCACTTGGAACAAAAGCTGTATTACAGTCGTCATTTGGTAACGAAACATTTGCATTTTTACTATTTACATTTATGTTTACTTATGCTTTTTCTCAAACAGGATATGTTAAGAAAATTGCATTAGGATTTGTAACAAGTAGATTTGCAAGAAAATCTCCTTGGAGATTTGCATTCTGTTTCTTTGCAGCCGTATTAATAATTGGTTGTTTTATGTCACCAACTGTATTATTCTTTGTTATTCTTCCAATATTAGAAGAAATCTATAATATATTGGGACTAAAGAAGGGTGATAAATATGCAAGTATGTTAATGATAGGTTTAGTTACATGCACAAGTTTATCATCAGGAATGACACCAATTGCACACGTATTCCCAGTATTATCGATGAATGTATTCAGCAGCTTAGCAGGAATGACAATTAACTATGGTCAATATATGTTATATGCTGTACCAACAGGAATATTAATTTTCTTAGCAATGATGTTGGTATTTAAGTTTATAATGAGACCAGATACAAAAGGTCTAAACTTAAAATCAAAAGAATTTGATAAGATGAAAAAAGAAACTGCAAGATCAACATTTGCAGAACAAATAACATTAGTTGTTTTCTTATTTGTAATTGCTTTATGGGTATTACCAAGTTTAATCAAAGGAAGCTTATCTACATGGATTAGCAAATTTGGAACAGCAATGCCACCACTACTTGGTATAATTATTTTATCAATTATTAAGCAAAACAGAAAACCACTTATCAATTTAAATGAATCAATGGTTAAAGGTGTATCTTGGCCAAGTATAATAATGGTTGCAGCAACATTGTCATTAGGATCAGCAATGACTAATAAGGCAATAGGTTTAACAACATTCTTATCAGGCACAATAGCACCAATAACTGCAGGATTAAGTCCAGTATTATTAATACTTTTATTTGCTACATGGGCTGGTTTACAATCAAACTTCTCATCACACATGGTTACAGCACAATTAGTTCCAACTTTAGCTGTTCCAGTTGCTTTAGCTTCTGGTGGAGCATTAAGTGCAGCAGCAATAACAGCTGTTATAGGATTAATTGCAGCAACAGGTTCAGCAGCACCTTCATCAATGCCTTATGTTGCAGTAGCAGGTTCATCAGGATGGTCTGATTCAAGTAAATTATTGAAATATGGATTATTAATGATGTTAATAATTATATTAATTGCATCTTTTGTAGGATATCCTCTTGCAAATGCAATAATGGGTTAATGAAAATAGTGTTTATAAATAATGTAAAAATAAAGCCAAAA
>ULMM01001546.1_pt1 | contig 50159 bp, 47 predicted proteins | sample 1951661 | NCBI WGS metagenome assembly ULMM01 (sample SAMEA4835551, study PRJEB28245) | human gut metagenome | biome: gut microbiome; material: fecal sample | place: Denmark | collected 2008 | reverse complement strand
CTATAAAATCATCAATTTCGTTCATCCCGCTATTATTACTTTTATTTAGGCTTTCACATAATTTCAATGCATACGTCTCTATTTGTTTAGGAGTATTTAAGAAAACAATATTTTTATTTTTTGCATTCTTTATTATATAATCTATATCATTATTATAATTATTGAAATTATTTTTTTCAGTCATTGCTCCTGAACCTGGAATATAAATCTTTTTAATTCCATTATTATAAATATAGTATCTATACACTTTTAAATCTCTAATTTTACTTACTGTTTTTATTGGATTATTATATAATCCTTTTATAATAACTGAGTTTGGTTCTCTTATTACTGGTGAATAGTATTTAACTATAAGATTATATTTTTTCTTTAATATATATATTATCTCCGATAACTTGAAACTTCTTCTACTATTTTGTAAAAGATTATGTGATTCATCAATATACAATTGTTTAATGTTTTGTACTTTATTATTTTTTATCAATTGATAACATCTTTCTTGTGTTAATACATATATATTCTTTTTACTTTCACTTGCTTTTATATCGTGATGAGTTATAACTTTAACATCTACATTGTTTTCTGATGCTACATGTATAACATCATTCTTTACTTGATTTAATAATGCAACTAATGGAACAATTATTATTGCATCTCCATTACATTTCAAAGCGCTATCTATCATTAATTCCGTTTTTCCATATGAAGTAGGTGCTATTATAGAATAATCCTCCTCAGCAGAAATCAATCTATAAATTATCTTTTGTCCAGAACTTAATATTTTATTTTTATATATATTATCTTTTAAATAAAACTCAGATATAATATTTTTAAATAACTTGTTACTATAATACCCTTTTTTTCGTGTTATAGATATTATTGGAGCAAACCCTAATATCATTGAAATTTCAGTAATTGGTTCATAATCTTTTGTTGCCATTGTATATTCAATTATAATTTCATATACAAAATTTAATAAATTTTCATTGTTTTCATAAGCAATTACATAAAAGCAATATCTGAGTAAGATATCATAATCACAATTATCTCTTTTTATAAGTTTCAAATATTCATCTTTTATTATATTTGGAATTTCAAAATTCATATTCATCACACATTTCTTCTTTTATATATTTTATAATTTCATTATAATCATAACTTCTAATACACATTAATAAGACTTTTTGATTTTCAACTTTTTGATGATACAATTTTTCCACATATGTTTTTATACTCTCTACATCAAATTCTCCATCATCACAAATTAATAATGTACATATAATTTGATTGTACTTGTTTTTAAGTTTTTTACTAAATATTTTTCTTATATTTCTTCCTTCTTGTGTACTTTCAAGTTGTAACATAACTGTTCTCTTTGCTTTTTCCCATCGGTTATTCTCTGTATCATTCATTTCTTTTTCCAATTGCTTAGATGCTATTTTTATTTTCTTTTCATTATCAGTATTTAAATTATCACTTTGTACTTTACTTTTTACTTCTGCAACCCAGGGTTCATTTTCTGAATAATAAATTCCATCAAATCCTTTATAAAATCCTTTATATGTATCTGCATATGCAATTGTAGGATATGTAGAAAGAAATCTGTTTGATAATTCTTCATTTCTCATAAATATATGAAATAATAATTCTCCAATTATTCCTACTCTGTGATTTGGTAAAGTTTTTGCATATATGTATTTTGTAGCATCTTTAAGTGCATCTAATTTTTCTTCATATTCATCATCTTCACTAACTTCTACTGCTTGTTTTCCAATGACGACCTCTAAAAAACAACTTCTTATTATAGCTTTCAAGTCATCATCTATTTCGTTAATATAAAAAAAACACGCATCAACTCTATCATTAATTTTATTTGTAACCATTTCCATATATTTTACCCCTTTTTATTATAATATCATTATATTTAAAAATTTGTCGAAACTTGTCACTAATTATCAAAAAAGCAAAATAATTCTGTAAAATTAAATACATTGTTATTTTGCTTTTCATTAGTATTCTTTTATTTATTAATCTCCACAAAATGGACATTTTTTTATAGTTAATCCATCTTTATATGTTGAATCCCATTTTTTTTCACATTTTTTACATCTAAATTTGACTATATTTTTTAATAGTCCATTAAATTCAATAATTTCAATATCTTTACACATCATATTATTTTTATACTCTGCTTGTGTATATATTTTTACTCCATGTTCTTTATTTGCCATATCTTTAATGCCATTATTAAAAATAAATTTAACTTTTGAAATGTTAAATATAAGCTTTTGTGGCATTTTACTCCAATCAATATATAGTAGATAACATTCTCTCCCTTTTGATTCATAGTATAGTTGATATTTTATATTTTCTATCTTAGGCATAAATGTCTTTATTTCCATAACACTAACATCATTTGATAAATCACATAATGCCAAAACTTTCTTATCTTGAGAAACAACTAATTCCTGTGAAAGAATTTCTTTATTTTTAAATATATCTTTTTTCAAAAAATTAATTAATGGAGTAATATTTTTTCTTAATTCCTCTATAGATTTGTTTATTTTTTCGACTATTTCATTATCTTTTTCATTTATAGCTGAAACAGTTCCATCTCTATTTAATTGTATATCTATTTCATCAAATATCGAAGGTAATTTTCCAATATAATTTAACTTCCTTTTATTTTCCAATAAAAATTCTACTGAATCTATCTTATTAACACATAATAATGTATTTATTATATGTTCTATTGTAATTCCATTAATATTGGTATCAAATTTTTTCATTTTATCATTTTTTATTTGGATTTTTTTTATTTCTTCAATATCAGTATCAAATTTTGGTAATTCATCTAAACAATACTTGAAATTTGGATATGTAGTTAAATAGCTAACAGGAATAATATAATCATTATTTAATTCATAAACATAGTTGTTTGTAATTAATAACTTATTTCCATTCATTTTTTTAAATAATTGCCACTCTAATATACAATCATTAACTCCATTATGGATTTTCTTCACATTTTCAATATTGTATAACTCACATAAATTATCTTTTGTAACATTTCCCCCAGAGTATTTTGAAGAAATTATATCGTGTTTAAAATTATAAAATTTAAGTTTTTCAAAACCTTTTAATTTTTTTCTTTTAAAGTAATTTTTTATAAATCTTTCATCTAAATTTCCATAAGTTAATATTGTTCTTTTATCTAATTCAAATTCTTTTATTACATTATCTACGTCTTTTTGAGTTAATTCTTTTGCATTTTTTAAATCTTTCTTTTTTATTCCATTAATATACGTTGTATAAACATCGCTATTTAATTCTAATGGTAATAATCTATCATATATTTTTTCATTGTCAGGCTTATATATGGAAATTGATAACAAATCACAATTTAGAGAAGATAGTCCATTTGTTTCAACATCTAATACAACATATTTTTTCTCTATGCATTTTTCCATATATTTACCCCCCTAAATTTATTCATATTTATATTCTTCATTATATTCAGCAACCATCATATTGTTTGTTTTTGTTTCATCAATTGAATACATTATTTCACCTTGTTGATTTAGCCTTCTCTTTAAATAATCTGATAATTTTTTATCAGTACAATAAATATAGCAACCTTTTTGCCCTCTTGTCATTAACGTTCTATATGTATTTTTTATTATTTCATCTGCAATTTTATTTGCTTTTTCAGGATTTTCTGTACTTAATTTATTTATTCCTTTTATTGATTGGTCTGTTTTAGCCCTTTCTTTAACATCTGTAATTACTTTATCATTTTCATATTTTAAATCATTTCCAATAATTACACCTGCATAATCAAATTCTAATCCTTGAGCAGTATGTATACAACCTATTTCATTAACTGAATTTGGATCAATAGCCCATGTTGTACTATTTCCTAAATTCCAGCTCATTGCAAAATTGCATTCAGGAATTGTTATATCATATACATCTGATTTATTTTTTCCATCAGCTATCCAATCCCAACAATATCCTGCAAGTAATCTTGCCTTATTATTTATCTTATTTTTTTCAAAGATTAAATCTCTTACTTCATTAGGAGTATCACAAATTCTAATATCATAATCTAAATCAAATCCATCACTATTAGCAGTTTTTCTTATATCTAACACATCATCTAGCCATGCAATATATCCATCTGATCCATTACATCTAAATTGTGATTCTAATTCCATTAGCTCTGATTCTGCATTAGCTTGTCCAATGTATTTTTGTATTTCTTCTATACTCCCAATATCTTTAAGTGTTACTCTTTGAGATTCATCTATAAAAAATATCGAAAACTTAGATGCTTTAATAATTTCTTTTATTTGATTCTCTCCTAAATTTTGAAACATTCCAGATTTTGCATTTAATCTATGTGCTTCGTCTACTATTAGAACATCAAATTCATTTTCTGCTGATTCTACAAAAGAGCCTGAGCCTTTAAATAAATTATTAATTCTTGTTTTTCTAAAATCTCCACTTAATTTAGTTGCATATACGTTTCTTGGAGCTGCATTTTTTGTTACATATGAACAAACCATATTTTCACTTGTTAGTTTTACTAAAAGATTTATTGCTAAAACTGATTTTCCCGTTCCAGGTCCACCTTTTACAACTAATACTCGTTTATTTCCATCTTTATATGATTTTCTTGCCATATCTAATGCTGTTTCATATACTAATTTTTGATCATCAATCATTACAAATTCTTCATTGCCTTTTAACATACTTGATAACGCATCTTGTAAAGACTTAGATGGTCTTATTTTCCCATTTTCTATCATATAAAGAGTTTCTTTATCATCTCCATATTTAATATATTTATTTATGAAATCTCTTAATTTTTCTACATCACCTTTAATAAAAGCAGGCGCTTTTTCTAAATAATATTTATAATTATCTGATAATAGTGTTGGAGGTGTTACTGCTAAATAATTATGAAGATATGCACATGGATGTAGGTCGATTTGTCTATCCTGTACTGTTTCATTATAATCTTCTATTGTTGTTGCATACGACCATGCCTGATATGAAGGATGTGCAACTTCTCTTAGTGCATGTCCTGTAAAAGTTTGTACTATTCCATCTTTTCCTTCTACCATATCAGCCTCAGTCCATTGCTTTAATTCTACAATTATAGCAGTATTTTTTAATTGTCCATCTTTACCTGTAATTATAAAGTCTACTCTCTTAGAAGTATTAGGAATTTTAAATTCAATTGCTATCCCTACATTTCCAGGTATCTTGTTATCAATTAAAACTTTCATCATATATTGCATAGAATTATTCCATGCTTTTCTTTCACTTTCTGAAGTATGATATCCCATATTTTCATAAAATTTTCTATCAATATTTTCTTCAATTCTATCTTGAACAACATCTTCTACAAATACTTGCTTTGTTGATTCATATACTATCATAATAATTTCCCCCATTAATTACTACTATAACTTGTTATATTTTGTGCTTACTCCTTTAGCTTTATCAATTGGATATTTCTTTCTTGTTTTATCTAATTTTTTTAATATTATTTCTTCAGGATCTACATTTAATTTATCAGCCATCATGATGCAGTAAGTAAATACATCAGCTAATTCTTCACAGACTTCTTCTTTATCATAGTTATTATTCCATTGAAAACATTCTAGTAATTCTCCTGATTCTATTGCAATTGATTTTGCTAAATTCTCAGGTGAATGAAATTGATCCCAATCTCTTTCTTTGTTAAATTGTTTTATTTCTTCTATTAATTTTTCCATACAAATCTCCCAAATTAATTATTTTGATTCAAAGCTTTAATTATATTTTCAGCTATTCTATTTATAACTGGAACAACTACACTATTTCCAGCTTGTTTATATAATCTTGAATCGCTCATATCTGTTGGTAATTTATAGTCTTTTGGATATCCTTGTGCATAAAAGCATTCTATAGGTGTCAATTTTCTTATTCCAAACTCTGTTTTTATTAAAGGAACATTATGTCCGCCCCTCACCCATATTAGCAGTTAATGTTGGTATCAAATTGCTTTGATTTTTTCTAACGTATTTTCTTCTCCATTGATAAACTGTATTATCATCATCCATTCCTTCAGTCAATAATTGATACATATTTCCTTTATATTTTCCTTCTGTGTAATAATATTTACTATCAACTTTTGTATCAAAATTAAATACTTTTTTAATTCCTTTATTTAATTCTATTGGCAATGGCATATCAAACTTATCATAATCCTCTTGATTTTTAAATGCAACAATATATATTCTCTCTCTATTTTGAGGTATATTACCATATTCACATGCATTCATCACTTGACATTTTATTTTTCCTTTATATCCTGCATTTTCAAGGCATTCTATTATTGTTCGAAATGTTTTTCCATTATCATGTCCTACTAAATTCTTAACATTTTCTAAGAATATAACTCTTGGCTTTCTTTCTTTAAATATTCGTTCCATTTCAAAAAATAAATCACCAGTTCTATCATCTTCAAAACCTTTTCTATATCCTGCTACAGAAAATGATGTACAAGGAAATCCTCCAACCATAATATCAAAATCTGGTATTTCATTTAGTTTAACTTCGTGTATATCTCTACAATCTACTTTATTATTAAAATTTTTTTCATATGTTTCAACAGCATATTTATCAAATTCATTAGCATAAGATATTTCACAATTATTAGTTTGTAAAAAACCTAAATCTATTCCTCCAACGCCTGCAAAAAGGCTACATATTTTATACATATATATTTCCTCCTAACATATTGCGGCACGCCGCATTTTTTTTGAGTAATTATAGGAGAATACTTTATATATTCTCCATATCTTATATTATTCTTCATCATTTTCTAATCCAAGAAGCTTTTCATATGTTCCAATATCTGTAAAGTTAATCTTGTATTTTTTGTCATCTATTTTAGTAAATATAACTGAATCTATACCATATATTTCTAACATTTCATAAGTAATAATTTTTCCTTCTTCAAGTTCAAATACATCTCTTAATAACCATTTTCCCAAATCTGAATTAGGATTACTCATAATAGCTTTACCATTTTCTTGACATACCTTTGCTAAAATTGTTTTTCCATCAGGTAACATTAATTCAAAATTTTCATCTCTTGGAGGGAAAAATCCCTCACTTCTTATCCTATCCTCTGCAGGATATGGAATATAAATTTCATTTTTATTTCTAATTCTTCCATTTGCATTCCATTGATTTAAACCACTACGTTCATTAACTACTTTTTCTTTCGTAGTTCTATCTATAGTATATAGTCTTAAGCATAATTGTTCATATTCATCTTCTTTATCAATAGTATTCATATTTGGTATTTTTAATATATTTTTTTCTGCTAAACTTTCTAAATATCCATATGGATCTTCTAAAATATCAACCTCAAAAGAGTCTAATAATATCATATTAGTAAAAGTCATGTATAATGTACTTTTGCTAATATTAAAATGATATTCATGTTTTCCATCATTAAAATAAATATTATTTTTCTCTTCACCTTTATTCTCTAATTTTATGTTTTGGATATCAATCAATTCGAATGCATATTCATAGATTTGCATTGCATTTGGTATTCTTTTTATAATATGATATATCATTTGATTTATACCATGAATATTTTTTGTAACTCTTATACGTTCATTTCTATATTCTGCTATTTTACAAACCATTTCATATGGTGGTAGATTCATATATGTGTTTTTTAATTTATTAAATTCAGCTACTTTTTGATTATCTGCATCAATCCATGTTTTCAATCCGATTCCCATATTTCCTTTTTTTGCATCTGCTGAACAATCTTCTCTACTTAGATTTTCAGCATCAAAATATTTGCAAAAAATATTCTCGTGACATCTATAATATAAATATGGTTTATTACTTTCTGAAAATAATTTAGATAATTTACCCATTATTTTCAGCATATTCTTATAATTTTCTTTCTGTTCTACAGGTTGATTTTCATAGAACATGATATTCACCTCTTTAATTGAATAAATAAATTTAATATTCTGTATGTAATATATCATAAAAATATTTTTTTCTCAATAAATTCAAGCAAATTTGCTTTGCAAATTTTTCTACTTTTTTCGACATATTTTTACTTTTTGAAAAAGGGATTGGGACTTGTCCCATTGAATAGAATTTGAGGCAAGCAAAAATTTCGGTCTCCCAAGTTCATTGCTTGCTAGGACAAAAAATGTACTTTTTAATTAATTTATTGTACCTAAATAAGTACCTAAGTTGTTCCTTAAAATGACTCTATAAAGTCAAAAAAAGTACCCAAATTTTATCTTATTCAGGTACTTTGTATTTATATTTTAGATAGTTTTTAGTTTACTATATCTTCTATATAAATTAATATATTTAATTCTTTTGTTCATAAGTTTATTACTTATAATGACACATGGAACTAATTCTTTTCCTATTTTTCTAGCTGCAATTAGCGTATTAAAATCACTATATGTAACTAATTCTTTACCTACTCTTGTTACAACAAATGGATTTCTAAATCCCTTTTTTATTATCCTTTCTTCCATATTTTTTAATGTTTCTTCTTTCGCTGGTCTAAAATTTTTATCTCCTATTTTTATTATTTCAGGATTTATATAATATAATGTTCCTTCTATTATCATAATTTTTTCCTCACTTTCTCTTTACATTTTTTTATTTTTATATTACAATAAATGTATAATCATTTGGGTTAGTATTTTTAAGTTTGCAGACTTTATACTAACTCTTTTTTCGTGCTTTTTAGTTTTATTCCAAAGCACATTTGATATAGTTTTGATATTATTGCATCCACTAAATCAGGATCTTTGCTATAACTAAATCTTTCAATTAATCCATGTTTGTTAAACCTAGTTGTTATGATTATTGGTAACCCATTTTCATATCTATTCTGAATTATTGTGTATAATTTTTCTAATGCCCAGTTACTTATTTTCTCTGTTCCCAGATCATCTATTATAAGCATATCGGCATTTGAATAAATCTCTATTAATTCATTTTCTGATTTAGTATTATTCTCATATGTCTCTCTTATTCTATCTAATAGGTTTGTTAATCTCTCCATTAAAACTGTTTTATCATTCTCTATTAGTTTGTTTGCAATAGCTGCTGCTAAATGTGTTTTACCTGTATCTGACTTGCCCATTATTATCAGACTATCGGATTTCATTGTATCTTTATTTTTATTGATATAATCATTTACAACATCTAACACATACTTATTACTAGAGTCAAAATAAAAGTTTTCTAGGTTCATTTCTTGCAATTTTCTTCCTATATAGTTTTGTTTATAAATTGTATTTATAATATTTCTAATTCTTTTTCTTTTTTGCTGTTCATATTCTTTATTGTCTATTTCCTGCCAATACTCTTTAGATTTACTACAATCACATCTTTCATATTCAATACTATCTTCAGAAATATTTACATATAGATAGTCAAATCCTATTGGTCGTAATTCTTTACCACAAAACTCACATTTTTTGAATCTATTGTGTATAACTTCATCACAATTTGTATTCTCTGAATCCATTGTTTTCCTCCTCTCTTATATTTTCTTCTTTTCTTATTTCTTTTGTTATCTTTTCTTCTCTTTTCTCTTCTGTTGCGTTACGTGACGTTACTGTAACGTTACTTTTTTCACTTTCATTTTTCAACTTTTCACGATATTTTCTTTGCCTTTCACTATTCTTTAATAAATAATCTTCATGTCTATCAAGGCTTTGGTACTTGTTCCAATTTTTTATAACAAATACTTCTCCATCCTTTTTAAGCATTTCCAATTCTAGAAATTTTTCCAATATTTTGCTCATTTTTTTCGAAGATTTTCCCATAATTTTCGAAAATTCTTTAATAGAAATAGGATTATTTCCAATTATTAATCTTCCACCATCTCCACATTCTACTGCTAATGATAATAATTGAATCCATATTCTAAAATATGTATCTCCATCATTAAGACCTAAAAGCAATTGGATTTTTCTATTACAGAAAATATTCTTTTCTAGTTTGAACCATTGAATATCATACATATCCTCCTTTCCTCGCTTTCTATTTAATTAGTAGTTAACTGATTTTTGTTCTTTAGAACTTAAGTATTCATCTAATACTTGTACTCTAAACAAGAATTTTCCACCAACTTTAGAGCATGGTATTTCTTTTCTTCTTACTAATTGATTTATTAACCAATAAGATATTCCAAGATACTCTGCTGCTTCTTTCATTGTTAGTGTTGTCCTTTGTACTTTTTGTAATTCCATACAAATGCCTCCTTTCATTAAGTTTTTTAATTGGCTAGCCATCGTTAACAAGTTTTATAAAGTTTTTCTTGTTAACTAATTGAATTATACTCCGCAATATGATAAAATTCCTACTAAATTAAGTAAATTCAGTTATCAAAACGAAACTTTTGGTTTTTTTATGATTTGTTAACAAAGGAGATTTGATATGGAAAGAAAGAATAAAATAGGTATTTCTTTTGATTCTTCATGCTTTTCTCAAATATTCATTCATACTTCAGGAGCATACTTAAGCAAACCTATCAGCAAAAATAATAATAAATATTTAGCAAATTTAAGGAATGTTCCACTAGATGAAAGATTTGGACAATTAGTACTAGAACTTGAGAAAGCAACTTCTGAATCAGAACGAGAAAAAATACTTAATGAATTAAAATCAATTACTGAAATAGATAAAACTGTTGAATCAGCGCCATTAACTTTTAAAGATAATGTTGAAAAATTAAAAGGTTATATAGTTTTTGAGCCAACTACAGCTGTTGAACATTATGATCTTTCTCTAATAGATTTTATAAGTTATAATTTTGATGAATTTAATGATTATTTATTGTTTTTTATAAATTTTTTTGACTATTTTATAGATAAATTGGATGATATAGATATTAAGTATATTGAATTAGATACTTTATATCCTGTAAAAGAAATTATTGAACTAGCTAAAAAATACTATGATAAAGAAAAAGATAATTTAATATACTATCAAAGTATTTTCAAGAAATGCATTAATTTTGTTTATAGTATTGATAATCCTTTTGATATGAAATATTTAACTCATAAACAAATATTCTTCTTATATAATCAAATAAATCCAAATACTTTTGCAGAATTTAAGCAAGATTTTCATTCAACAGATTTATTAGATTATCAATATAGTAATTTTCCTATACAAAAGGATTTGATTAAATTTTATGATGTTGACGCTTTAGTTTCTGCTATCGAAGAAGTAGATCCTACTGGAAGAAAACTTCATAGTCTTCAACAATTTGAAACTACTAATTTATTTACAAGTTTCTATATTACACTATTTAATGTAGTAGCAGTTAATAATAAACTTATCAAAATTTGTGGTAATTGTGGAAGATATTTTATAACGCACAAAGAAACAGTAACTTATTGTGATAGAATTATGGAAAACAAATTAACCTGTAAAGATGTTGGAAATAGAGAGTATCAAAAAAGAAAATTAGAAAATGACCCTACCTATGATAATTACAGACGAATCGGATTTAAGAAATATCAACGTTCAAAACGTAACCCAGAAATAGAGATATATGAGAAAGAATTGAATCAATATAGAGAAACAGGAAAACAAATGTATAAAAATTTCTGCTCTGGGAAAATAACTCATGAAGAATTTGAGAAGTGGGTAAATGAACAAGATAAATAAGGAGTAATATATGGACATAAAAAATATAATATTTGAAAATTATAAATGTTTTAGACATGCAGAAATAAGTAATTTACAACCTATTAATATTATTATAGGAAAAAATAATATTGGTAAATCCAGTATATTAGATATTTTAGAAATGATTTATTCAAAAAGATCAACTCGTCAGACAAATATAATAGCTGATAAAGAGCTCTCTGAAATGGACATTAGAAGAGTCTTTAGAGAAGATATGTATGGTGGTCTACCTGGTAGTAATCATTTCGAATTTGGTAAAGTGTTTATAGGAAAAAATTTTAAAATTAACATTAAAAATGATGGGAAATATACTTCAAATGAATTTTATGAACAATATAATGATATTTACAAAGAACAATACAAAACATATTGGAAGCGTTTAGGTACAGAAATTTATTATTAAAATAAAATACCTAAAAGAATTCTAGCTGAAAGAAATATTTTTCCAGAAACAGAAAATGAGAAAATGTCTGTTGATAGTAATGGCAATGGTATAACGACAATAATTAGTAATTATCTTAATAAAAATGAATATGAAGAAGATTTAGTAAGACACACCTTATTAGATAAATTAAACGAAATTATGGGTGATGATGCAAATTTTACAGAGATTGTGACACAGCAAATAAAATATAATGAATCTACTAAATGGGAAATCTTTTTAAGAGAAGAAGATAAAGGTAGGATAGCATTATCAGAATCTGGTAGCGGTTTAAAAACCATATTAATGGTTTTAGTCTATACAATACTTATTCCTGATGTTGAAAGGAAAAAAATATCAGATTATATTTTTATGTTTGAGGAATTAGAAAACAATTTGCACCCATCTCTACAAAGAAGATTGTTAAAATATATTGAAGATTTATCTACTAAAGGTGCTACTTTCTTTTTAACCACGCACTCAAATATTATGCTAGATACTTTTCAAAACAATGAACTAGTTAATATTTTACATGTACAAAAAATTGATGAAAAATTCATAATTGTTAATTCTAGTGACAATCTTCAAAAAAATAATATTTTAGATGATTTAGGATTAAAAGCAAGTGACTTACTTCAATCAAATGGTATAATTTGGGTTGAAGGCCCTTCTGATCGTATCTATTTAAATAAATGGATACAATTATGGTCCAACAATACATTAAAAGAAGGAAAAGATTATCAATGTGTTTTTTATGGTGGTAGATTGCTTTCAAATATAACTCTAGATAAAAAATCTGAAGATGAATTAGTTAATTTAATAAATGTTAATAGAAATAGTATTGTAATTATTGATAGTGATAAAAAATCTCCACACTCTCCTATTAATTCTACTAAAAAACGAATTAAAGAAGAATGCGATAAAAACAATACTATGTGTTGGATTACAAAAGGCAGAGAAATTGAAAACTATATTCCTGATGCATTGATAAAAAAAGTTAAAGGTTTTGAAAAAAGTAAAAAAATATATTCTCAATTTCAAAATATGGAAGATTTTCTTGATTCTTTACAAAAAGGTTTAGGCAAACAATTTTTAAGAGATAAAATAGCCTTTTCAAGAGAAGTACTTAGTAATGTTGAAATAAATGATTTTATAAATTCGCTTGATCTAAACACTAAAATGAAAAAATTAATTAAAAACATATCTTCATGGAATAACTAAAGCTAACCCAAGATACCTTAATATGTATCCTGGGTTGTTTTAATATTATAGATTATACTTGTTTTTAAATATATAAAAATCTTTTGTATTATTTGTGTTTTTAATTTGTTCTATAATATTTTCTCCTGTTTCAGGAGTCCAATATATCGTAAGATATTTTTTTGCTCTTGTTATAGCAGTATAAAAAATATTGGTAGATATTAGATTTTCTACATCTTTTGTAATTACAACTTTAACTGAATTGTATTCTAATCCTTGAGCCTTATGAATTGATAATGCATACGCTATATTAAATGGCACTATATTATTTTTATCTTCATCGTCATCATCATTTTCAAATTCTTTATCTATTGTAATTCTAATTATTGATGAATCTGATTTTGTTTCAATTAATTCAACATATGTACCCATAATGTCTAATGACATCAATGGTTTTTCTATTTCTATTTCAAATGAAATTTGTTCCATACTATCTTGTATATCAGTTATTGTTCCTTTTAAGTTATTATACAAAACATTTCCAAATCTTTTTGTATCAATAAATAAAACCTTGTCTCCAACTTTATATGTTTTAATTCCAAAATCAACTTTTTTATTATTATTGAATTCTTGTAAATATTTATTTATTTGATTGATTCCATATAAGCCATCGTATCCTAAGCATAGAATAATTTCATCTTCATCTTTCTTTTGAAATATACTATCATTTAAATTACTCGAAAAATTTTTATTGGCTATATATTCAGATATTCTATTGTCACATTTTCTTACCATACTCCATAATCCTAATAAATCTTTATTATTACTTCTAAATGTTTCAGATAATTCATAAATTACCTTTTTATCTACAAACTCTTTAGCAAAGCTAAACCAATTTCCAAATTTTATTGACTCAATTTGATATGTATCTCCTACTAGCAAAAGAAGTTTAAACTTTGTGATATCTAAGACTTTTAACATGTCAGCATTATTTACAGTACTACACTCATCTACAATCAGAACATCGCATTCTTTTGGTAAATATTCCTTTTTTATATATTCTGAAATAGTATAGTATTGTGACTTTTTCAAATTTACTCTTCTTGATAAATTCTCAACAGCTGTATTTGTATTAGCTAAAAATATTTTTTCTTTATCAGAGAAGAATTCAGATATAATACTTATCATTTTTGTTTTACCAGTTCCTGCTGCTCCATATATAATTGCAACAGAAGAATTAGAATATAAATTTGATAGTATCTCTTCTTTTTCTTCAGATATATCTTGTGGCTCTCTCTCAAAAGCCTTCCAGAATTCATATTTTTCATGATATCCGTCTAAGCCAATATTGACTAAATCATTTAACTTATTAATAATTTCTAAAGTATCCTTTTCATATCCTTCCATGTATACAAAATTTTTTTCTTTTATTATTTTTAATCTTAGTTGATCTCCATATAGTCTGCTATTAAATTTTCTTATAAGTATATCTAATTCTCCATATTCTGATAACTCATCAATAGGTGTATATAGCACACCTTTTTGTTCTACGTTCTTCAATATATGTCTTGCTAAAAGTTGTTCTTGACAATTATTATTCTCTTGAGACATAAAAAGTTCTTCACCACTTGGTGTATGACCAGCCATTGATAATACAAATGGCATTTTTTCAAATGGAAAGCATTTGCTTTTTAAGCACAAATTAGACATATATTCTAATGGGCAATTTCTTTCTAACTGTCTTTTTATATTTATATTTCTCATTGTATATAATAAATACCTAATCGTTTTATTTCCAGTTAAATTGTTTTGTATTATTACTCTACAAGCTTCTAACATATTAAATATATAATTAGTACCTGCTTGTCGAACTTTCTTTTTCTGTTCTAAATACATTTCTTGTGGCATTAAAGCTAAATCTAATAAATTTAAATTATAGTATGTCATATACGTCATTATATTGTTGTATTCATGCATATTACTTTTAACTACATCATCGATTCCAAATATCTTTGCCATATTATTTATTTCGCATGATCTAATTGCGATTCTCCAATTATTTATAATTTTTATAGATGTTTTAGAAGAAAACAATTCAATATCTTTTTCTGCATAAGATATTGTTATGGCATAATTTGGCATTATATCATATTTAGTATATGCAATCATTCTATCAAATTTATTTACATTATCTGTTGCACTTGATAATGTAATTTCATAATATATTTTACTATTTATATAAAAAGGCTTTACTTTTTCTATGTAATATCTTGCACTCTGCAATTTATTTGTTGTACCTATAACAACTTCCTCAATTCTTTCTGCAATTTTTGTATAATAATCTATTAATGACTTATCATTATTTAAAGGATAATCCGAAATATTTTTTAAAATATCAATATTAAACTCCTTTTTTGCAAAATCCTTTAATTTTAATAAATAATAATAATACTTTTGCATTAAAAGTTCTGCACCATTAAAATCAGAAGTGTAATGTGATTTTGAAGATTGTAAATATTTATGAAATTCATTCAAAAATCTTGGATTACATCTTTGACTTAAATCTTCATATGCTTTTCTTTTATTCTCGTACGAATTATTTAAATTATCACTATATTTTTTATTATAATCTAAAACAATAACATCCTCTACTAGATTTCTAAGCTGGGCTAATATATTTTGTGATAATAATCCTCTATTCAAATAATCTTTCACTCCTATATTACCATCTATAACTTCATTTATATTATTTATTTCATTTATAACACTCTGGTTCATCTTAATACCTCTTTTAATTCAATTTATTTGTCAAATTATATCACAAAAAGCCGAAACAATCCAGTATTATCAAGCATTTCACCATGTAAACTTTTCGACATTTTTCTACATTTTTTACACGTAATTTTTATTTTAATACCTATTGCATTTTGTTATCATTTGTTATATAATTTATCTTGTTAACAGATATATTATTCTTCCTCCCACCCATAGGTATGCCTGAAAGGAGGTGAAAAAGGTAATGGCTGGGAGTATTGAAAAAAGAAAAGGAGATAGTTACAGATTAGTCAAGTGTGTTGGATACAACTTAAAAGGAAAGCCTATTAAGAAAACCAAGACAGTTCATTGTAAAAGTATGAAAGAAGCTAAAATAGAGCTTGCTAAATTCGTTGCAGATTGTGAAAAAGGTTTGTATATTGAAGGAAAATCTCTAAAATTTGAAGATTTTGTCGAAATATGGAAAAGAGATTATGGAGAAAAAGAACTTGCACCTTCAACTTATACCAGATATTTAGGAATGCTAAATAGTAGGATTATACCTTATTTTTCACATTTTCATGTAGATAAGATTAAACCTACTGACATAATGCAATTCTATGATTTGTTAAGTAAAGATACTCAAATAGTACGAAGAAAAAACAATAATGGTAAAAAGACAGGAAAACCATTATCATCAAAAACTATAGCAGAACATCACAGACTTCTTCATGCGATGTTACAAAAAGCAGTATATTGGCAATTAATACTTGCAAATCCTGCTGAACGTGTTCAACCACCTAAAACTAGAAAACCTAAAAGAAGATACTATGATGATGAACAAAGTAAAGCATTGGTTTCTAACTTAATGGAACTTACAGAAGATCAATTCAAATATAAAGTTGCTATCATTTTAACATTATTTACTGGAGTTAGGCTTGGAGAGCTTATGGGACTTGAATGGAATGATATAAACTTTAAAGATGGAATTGTATGCATTAATCGTTCTAGTCAATACTTAGCAGAAAAAGGTGTATTTACTAAAACGCCTAAAACAGAAAACTCCATAAGAGAAGTTGGAATACCAGAATTCGTTGTTTCATTACTTGAGGAATATAAATTATGGTATGACAATCAAAAAGAGCTTTGTGGCGAATTATGGATTGATTCTAATAGGTTATTTGTACAAGCAGATGGAAAACCAATGCATCCTTCTACTATTAGTAAGTGGTTTGAAAGATTTGTAGAACGAATAGGACTACCTGTAATTAACTTTCATGGGTTAAGGCACACAAATGCTACCTTACTCATAGCACAAAATATTGAAGTCCCAATAGTATCAGCAAGACTAGGACATGCACAAATAACAACAACATTAAATTTCTATGTACATCCAATTATTGCTCATAATAAAACGGCTGGATTTGCATTAGAAAATCTGTTACTACCTGGACGTCAATAAAAATCTTTTTTCACTAAAGTCATTAAACTTTTCACGATAAAAAAAGTAAAAGACTACTAAATATATTTTTAGGTTTCCCATAGTCTTTTACTGAAATTTTATTAGTTATATCAATGGTTTGTGAGGATTTCTTCCCCAAAATTTCCCCAAATGGCACTTTTTAGGGGAAAATAAAAAATAGCAAATCTCTAAAAGACTTGCTACGCTTTGGTTGCGGGGGTAAGACTCGAACTTACGACCTTCGGGTTATGAGCCCGACGAGCTGCCAACTGCTCCACCCCGCGATTTGTTGTTTGCTTACTTAGTATAACTCCATTATTGTCTTTTGTCAATACATTTGAACAATTTTTATCTTTTAATTTGAATATATTACTATTCCATTGTTAATAGTTATTCTAATACTTCATTAAACTTCTATTTGTTCTTTAAGGTCGTTATATTTTGCTTCACCTATTCCTTTAACATTTTGTATATCTTCTATTTTTCGAAAACTTCCATTTTCCTCTCTATACTTAATTATTTTTGCTGCTGTGGATGCACCTACTCCTGGTAACCTTTGTAATTCATCCTCATCTGCTGTATTTATATTTATTTTTTCTTCCTTTATATTATTTTCAATATTTGCTGTATTATACTCTATTTTTTTATCATTATCTTCTGTGTTTGGTATATATATTTTTTGTCCATCTTTTAGTATATAAGCTAAATTTATTTGTGCTAAATCTGCCTTTTCCGTAGTACCTCCTGCCTTTTTAATTGCATCAATTACTCTTGCACCCTCTTCTAGTTCTACTATTCCTGGTTTATTTATCTCTCCTATTATATGCACAACAATTACTTTTTTTGCCTCTTCTTTTATAATATTTTCTTCTTCTGCAAAATATTCTTCGTAATTATTCTCTTCATAATTATATTCATCTATTTTTTTTAAAACATATATCGAAATTATTATTAGAATTATTACTCCTATAATAATTATTATTTTTTTATTATTTTTTAATTTTTCCAAATAAATCTTTCCTTTCTTTTTCTTTTATTTTACTATTGAATTTTTAAAATACTTAATATATATTTATATTAGAGGAGATTTTATGAAACATATAAAAAAAGTATTTTGTATTTTATTAATAATTTTTAATATTATGATAGTATGTAATTTTAGTAATGCCAGTGAAATTAATACATACTCTCCAGTATGTTTACTCATGGAAAGTTCCACTGGTAAAATTTTATATGAAAAAGATATACATAAAAAAGTGTATCCTGCAAGTACTACTAAACTTATGACAGCTATATTAGTAATGGAGAATTGTAATTTATCTGATATTGCTACTGTTAATTCAAGCGCTATTGATATTGTTCCAGCTGGCTATTCTTCTGCTTATTTAAAAAAAGGAGAAAATTTAACTATAGAACAACTATTACATGTATTATTAATTCCATCAGCAAATGATGCTGCAAATGTATTGGCGGAACACGTTGGTGGTACAATTGAAAATTTTGCTAATATGATGAATCAAAAAGCCAAAGAATTAGGTTGTAAAAACACCAATTTTAAAAATCCGAGTGGCATACATGATGATAATCACTATTCTACAGCTTATGATCTTTCTATTATTACAAAATATGCTATGCAATTTCAAACTATAAAAGATATTGCAAATACTACAAAATACAATTTACCTAAGACAAATAAATATAATAGTGAAGACAGAATTTTCTATAACACAAACCTGCTATTATCACATCATTCTCCAGATGATTACTATTATGAATATGCAACAGGATTGAAAACAGGTTATACAAATCCTGCTAAAGATTGTATTATTGCTACTGCTAAAAAAGATGATTTAGAACTAATTGCTATTATTTTGGGTGCAGATGACAATATTGGAAATTCTATACCGAAATATTTAGATTGTAAAACACTTTTTGAATATGGGTTTAATAATTATTCTTTTAAAAGCATCGTAAAATCCAATTCTTTAATTAATCAAATTTCAATTCATGGTGGTACTAAAGATACAAAAAATCTTGATATTTTAGTAAAAGATGATATTAATATATTTTTGAATAATAATTTTAATACGGAAAATTTAACTTCTGAAATAAAATTAAAAGAAAATTTAATTGCTCCTATAAAAAAGGGAAGTGTCATTGGCGAAATTTCTTATACTGTAGATGAAAAGATTTACTCATCTGATTTAATTGCTGGAAATGATGTAGAAATAATTGACTTTATGCCAATATTCTTAAGAATATCAATTTTATTGTTTGTAATTTTTATTATAATTATTGTTTTAAAAAGAAGTTAGAAGTTTAATCTTCTAACTTCTTTAAAATATCTTCTCCTACTATAATAGTTATATCAATATTGTTCGAAGAATCCCCTTGTAATATGTTTCCGATTTTCAGTACATTTTTTATATCCTCTGTAATATTTTCTGGTGCATTATTTCTATTTATTATTGTTGTTTTAGAAGTTTTAGAAGTACTCCCTGTACTCTTAATATTGTATCCCATTCTCTTCAATGTGTCTGAGACCTCATCAAATCTTTCCTCGTTTCCTATTCCATTAAGTAATTCTATTCTTATTTCCTCTTTTTCTTCATCGCTTACTTCAGATTCTTCTTCATTTATATTGAAAAATAATTTATTTACCACTTTTTTTGTTTCTTCTTTGTCACTGCTATATATCCATACCACATTTGCAAATTCTGGTACTCCTGGTAAAACTGCAGTTTTTAAATTGTTTATGTTAAATTCAACTGCATATGGTATATAATCTTTTACTGCTTTAAAATCCAAATTTGTTTCAACATATTGCTCGGCAATATCTAATAAATTATTAATCTTTGTAACACTATTCCAACTTAATAATTTCTTTGCTAAAGTTTTTAAGAATTCCCTTTGTGTTTTCATCCTTCCAATATCTTCTTGCCCATATTCACTTGGATATGTACTTCCATCATTATTATGCCTAAATCTTACAACTTGCTCTGCTTTATCACCATCTAGCAATTGTTCTCCAGCTTTTAGGTGTATGTATAAATCCTGGCTACTATCATCATAATCCATATCTATCGGTACATTAAATGTAACTCCACCTATTTCGTCGACTAATACTTTTAAAGCTTCTGTATCTACCATTAAATAATATTTTACATTTATGCCTGTAATATCTGTTACATATTTCATAAGCTTTTGAGGTCCATTTTCTGTTTGATAAACAGCATTTATCTTGTCCCATGATGTAGCACTTGATTTATAATCTCCTATAAAGGTATCTCTTGGAATAGAAAGTAACGCTGCTGACTGATCCTTTGGGTCATATGAAGCTAATATTAAAGTATCTGTTAAATTTTGGCTTTTTCCTAATATCAAGCAATATATTTTATCCAAAGTCAATATTGTATCTTTATCATGCCCCATTGCTGTCATTAAAAGTCCTTTTGCTCCTCCACCATTTTTATACACTTTATATCCTAAAATTGCTCCTGCCAATAATATGATAAATAATATAACAAGAATAATTTTTTTACCTATACCTCTTTTTTTCTTTTTATTTTTTACTTCATTTATTTCTTTTGTTTTCAAATTTCTCACTCTTTCTTTTATTTTTATTGTACTTGTCTAGTATAACAAAAAAAAATGTAAATATCAATATACTTTTTTAAAAAAAAGTATAGACAAATTTTTAAAAATGTTGTATTATGGTAAAAATTAGGAGGTGGTAATTTATATTTAAATTAATTGATTACTTTTTTATTCTTTTCATTTTTAATCTTTTTATTGTTTTCTATTCAATTTACAATTTCTTTGATATCAATGTTTTCCACAATTTGCAAGGCTCAAAATTAAATATTAAAATTAAATAATGGAGGTGAAACTTTTATTAAACGTTTTATTTTTATTCTACTTTTATCTTTTACCTTGTGTTGCTTTGGTTTCAAAATTTTTTATCCCATTTTCACATCTAATTCAATTATTATTAATTATGGTTTGCATCCATTTGATATTTGTATTGAACAACCTTTACTCTGGAAATATATAAAAATTGCCTTTATATTTTCGTATATTTTTTCTTCTTTTATAATTTCAAATTCTATTTTTTTATTATTTATTAAACCATTTGATAAACCTAAAAAACTTAAAAAAAGTTCTATCCAAACAACTCACTTTTCACATAATCAGCTTTCTCTTTTTATTGGCAAAAATGTTTATACAAATGAAAAAATATATCTACCAGAAAAAGCATTATATCAAAATATTTTAGTAACAGGAACAATTGGTACTGGAAAAACAAGTAGTGCTATGTATCCTTTTACTGAACAATTAATTTCTTACAAATCAAATAGTGAAACCGAGAAAATAGGAATGCTTATTTTAGATGTTAAAGGTAATTATTGTAATAAGGTAAAAGAATTTTGTCATATATATAATCGTGAAGAAGATTTAATCACTATAGAATTAAATGGTAATTTTAAATATAATCCTTTACATAAGCCAAATTTAAAACCTTCTGTCTTAGCTCATAGGCTAAAAACTATACTTTTATTATTCTCCAAAAATAATACAGAATCTTTTTGGATAGATAAAGCTGAGCAAATTTTAAGTGAAGCTATAAAATTATGCAGGCTATATAATGACTATTATGTTACCTTTGATGAATTACATAAAATAATTACGGTTAATAATTATTATAAAGAAAAGATAGAAATTTTAAGGCAAAAATTTATTAATAATTGTTTTACATATGCAGAAACTTATGATTTACTCTCTTCCATCAATTTTTTTGAAAAAGAATTTTTAAATTTAGATTCAAGAACTCTTTCTATTTTAAAATCTGAAATTACTCGTATTACGAATAGCTTTGTCTCTGAATATGATGTATTAAAAACTTTCTCTCCCCCTAAAGATGAATTGAATTTCTTAGGCTTCGATGAAGTAATAAATAATGGCAAAATAGTTGTTTTAAATATGAATATTAGTGAATACACAATACTTTCTAAAATAATTTCTGCATATTTAAAATTAGATTTTCAAACTGAAGTTATGATGAGATTGGCAAACAACTTTGAAACTTCTAAAAGAAGTGTTGCTTTTATTTCTGATGAATATCATGAATATTGTACAGAAACAGATAGTAATTTTTTCTCTCAAAGTAGAGAAGCTAAATGTATTAATATTGTTGCTACTCAAAGCTATACGTCAATTTTAAATACTTTAAACAATCAGGCTACAGTTAAAATGATTGTTCAAAATTTAATAAATAAATTATGGTTCAGGACAGATGATATTTTTACAATAGAAGATATACAAAAACAAATTGGTAAAGAAGATAAGGAAAAATCCACTCACTCAATCTCTGAAAATGCTCAAAAAACTGTTTTTAGCTACTTAACTAACTCTTTAAACTCCAAAAATTCTAATATTTCTGAAACTTTAAGTACAAGTATTCAAACAGATTTTATATATGATACAAAGTTTTTTACTCAAGAACTTGAAAATTTTACATCTTTATGTTTCCTATCTGATGGCAATAAAATTATAAAACCACAAAAAGTAAAATTATTACCATATTTTTTATATAAGGAGGATTTTAATGAAAATATTTATTAAAAAAATTATTTTTATTTTATTTATTTTTATTGTATTATTTAGCATTTTTAATTTTACATATTGTTTTTTTGATTCTACACCTAAAATTGTTACAAAATTAAATGAAGCTTTTGAAAAAGTTGAGAGCTGGTTTATGAAGTTAGCAACTCCTGCAGCTGCTGTGGCTGTTGGCACTGGTGTTTTTATGAAGAAGTTTAGTTTCGGAGATGAAGAAAGAATAAGGATAGCAAAAAAATTAATTAGAAGTTCTCTTTTTTCATATGGATTTATACTAGCAATTGATTTAATATTATCTGCTATAAAAACTCTTATTGTATAGGTGAATTCTATGGAACAGCAAAATATTTCTTACATAATTTTTGAAACTATAAATAATCTTTTAAATAACTTGCTAACCTCTATAGATACGACGCTCTATGAAGTATTAGATGAATTAGTTTTTATAGATACAAATATATTAAAAGTTCCTTTCTTTGAAAAAATATTTGGAACTTACTCTAACAATGGACTTTTGTTAATAGCTAATTCTTTATTAATTGCATTTGTTATATACTATGCGGTAAAACTTGCATATTCCAGTTACACCAGCCAACCCATTGAATCACCACGTCATTTTATTCTAAAATTACTTATCTTAGGAATTTGCATTAATTCTTCATATTTTATATGTGAACAATTTTTAAATATAAATTATTTATTTTCTTCTTCCATTCAAGAATTGGGTCAATATATTTTTGACTCTTCCATTTCTTTTGCTAAATTAATAGAAAAATTAAATATTGATATTTATTCCACAAGTACTAATTTTAACATTTTTTCTTTTGATGGCATTTCTAAAGCCTTTATTACTATAAGCTTATTTAATTTAATTTTTTCATATGCTTTGCGATACATATTGGTAAAACTATTTGTCTTATTAACCCCATTTTCATTGCTCACTCTTTTAAATAATTCTACAAGCTGGTTTTTTAAATCTTGGATTAGATGTCTTTTTTCTTTATTAATAATGCAATCATTTATTGCTTTAATATTATTACTTATCTTTTCTATTAACTTTAATTCTAATACCTTATCAAAATTGACTTATTTAGGATGTATATATGCTTTAGTTCATATAAATTCATATATACGCCAATTGGTTGGAGGTATTTCTACAGAAGTATCAAATAATTTTGGAATTTCTTCTAATTTTTTTAATCATAGGAGGATGTAATGAATTTTATTTTTCCACAAAACTATAACTTTAATAGTAAATTATTTGGCTTTATAGATTATAATTCTTTAATATTGAATATTATTTGGGATGGTTTTATTTTTATAATATCAAATTCTTTGTTTAACAACCTAAGCGTAAAAATATGTATAATTATTATTTTATGCTTTCCTCTTCTTTTGTTTACTTTTGTCGGAATTAATAATGAAAACATTATTTATGTGTTTAAGTATGTAATCAAATTTTTTATAAAAAATAAACTTTATTTATTTAAATAATATTTTACGCCATTCTTTATTGTAAAAATATTTATAAAATGATATAATTTTACAAATAAACATTGGGAGGTAACTAATATTATGAAACTAGAAGATGCGGAAATATCACCTTTATTTTCTAAGACAGAAATACCAGATATATTTTTTTCTGAGTATCTTTCACAGGCAAATGGTGATTTTGTAAAAGTTTATTTGTATTTATTATTTTTATCTAAATATGAAAAAGATGTGAAAATAAATGATTTATCTAAAAAATTAGTACTTCCTTTGAAGGTTATTCAAGATGCCTTAAAATATTGGGAGGATATTGGTGCTATTACTAAAAAAAATACTGGATATATTATAAATAATCTACAAGAGATAGAATTATATAAAATTTATAAGCCAAAAACCTCTTTGTCTGCAGAAGAATTAAAAAAATCTGCTGAAGGTCAAAAAAGAGCTCAGGCTATAGAATGTATAAATAATAAATATTTTTCTGGATTAATGCCTACTTCTTGGTATCCAGATATTGAATTGTGGTTTAAAAAATATAATTTTGATGAAGAAGTTATGATTGCTTTATTTGGCTACTGCTTTGATAAATCTGCTCTTCATAGAAACTACATTCAAACAGTAGCAGAAGCGTGGGCAAAAAATAATATTAGAACATTTACAGATTTGGACATGTATTACGAAAAACAAGAAAAATTAAATTTAATTGCTAATACTATTTCTAAAAAATTAAGTCTAAAAAGAAATTTGTCTCAATATGAATATGCTTATGTTGAAAAATGGGTAATAGACTTTAAATATAATTTAGATATTATAGAAATTGCTTTAAAACGCACTACTTCTAAGGCAAATCCAAGCTTTGATTATTTAGATAAATTGTTAAGTGATTGGCACGACAGAGGATTTACGACTACAGAAGAAATACAAAAATTCTTATTAGAAATGAAAGAAAAAAATAAAAATGTACAGAATTTAGAAAAAACTGCTGGCTATAACAAATATGAGCAAAGATCTTATGATAATTTAAACAATTTATACGCAAATGTTAAGAAAAAACAAGAAGCATAAGGATGTGAAACAATGAGTAATACCACTCTAAAAAATCTTTTAACAGAATATGAAAACAAAAGAATGAGAGCAATTAAGCTTGCTGAGCAGAGGAAAAAAGAGCTATATATTCAAAACCCTAAATTGCAAGAAATTGATGATAAGTTAAATGCTCTAGCCATTTCCACTGCCAAATCTTTAATAAATAAAAATGATTCTGAACTCTTAAAAAATTTAGAAAAAAATATTAACATCTTAAAAAAAGAAAAAATACTTATATTAAATTCAATTGGAAAAGATGAAAGTTATATTTTACCTAATTATGCATGTAAGCTATGTAATGATACCGGATATGTAATGCAAAATTCTCATTCTATTATGTGTAGTTGCTTAAAACAAAAAATATTTGATTTAGAATATAATAAATCAAATATTTATAATATTAAAAACCAGAATTTTAATAATTTTAATGATTTATTTTATTCTAATGTTGTAGATGAAAAAAAATATAAATCAGATATTTCTCCTAGAGAAAATATTAAATTAATAAAAGATATTTGTTTTAAATTTATTAATAATTTTGAAAACCCTGAAGAAAAAAATTTATTGTTTACTGGAAATACTGGTCTAGGAAAAACTTTTATTTCAAGTTGCATTGCTAATGAATTAATTAAAAAAAATAAAACTGTATTATATCAAACTGCTCCAGTTATGTTAGATACAATTATTGATTACAGATTTGGTAAAAATACTAATTCTAACATTTTAGAAAATATATTAAATGTAGACTTATTAATAATAGATGACTTAGGTACTGAATGCGTTAATAATATGAAATTTACCGAATTATTTAATATTATTAATACACGATTATTAAATCAAAAAAATATTACTAAAACCATAATTTCAACTAACTTAAGCTTGCAAAACTTGTATAATACTTATGATGAAAGAATTGTATCAAGAATTGTTGGTAATTATAATATATGTTATTTTTTTGGAGATGATATAAGATTTAAAAAAATCTGTGAATAATCACAGATTTTTTATTATATAAAAGCATTCTTTTTATCGTTCATAATCTTCGGACTTCTTATCATTATATGGAGTTCCACATTTTCCTGCTCCTTCTCCATACAATATTTGAATAAGTTTAGTATCCATACCACTAGCTTCTGAAAATACGGCTTTTTCTAAATAGTCTCTTTCTTTAATCCTTTTACCTGATTTCATAATTTCTTCTATTATTTTTTCAAGTAATTCTTTCTTCTGTGCTAAAGATGTACTCCTATCTTGTACTATTTGTTGTATCTGTGGTCTTGCTCTAGTTGCTAGCGAATTAGCTTTACACTTATCTAATCTTTCCTCTATACATCTTCCAACATATTCAAAATACATTTCTGGACAATTCGGATCATCTATAGATAATAAAATATTAAATATTGATTCATTTTTTATAAAATTTCCATAGATTTGAGCAAGCCTGTTCTTTTCTGTTTCCTCCGGAATTTCATTGTCTGCCAAAGTATCAGCTAGTAATTGTATTTGTTCGAGATTTTCTATTAATATATTTAAACGCTCTTTTTTCTCTTCTATTATTTTATTACTCATTATTCACCTTCATCAGCAGATATTTTTTCTATACTTACTACTTTTCCCTCATTTGTTCTCATTAAAGTAACACCTTGTGTTGCCCTTCCTAAAATACTTATATCTTTAACATTTAACCTAATTACTGTTCCATTGTCTGTTATAAGCATAACATCTTCTTCATCTGTTGCAATTCTTATTCCTACTATGTCTCCTGTTTTAGGTGTTATTTTATATGTAATTACTCCTCTTCCACCTCTATTTTGCACTCTATATTCATCTAGCTCTGTTCTCTTTCCAAATCCATTCTCTGTTATAGCAAGAAGAGTTCCTTTTATACCTGAAACTATTGATTCCATTCCTATTACACTATCTTCTTCATCAAGTCTTATTCCTATTACTCCTTGCGCTGTTCTGCCGACAGGTCTAACATCCTTTTCATCAAAAGTAATACTCATACCTTTTTTAGTTACTAATACTACATTATCTTCTCCATCTGTTAATCTTACATCTATTAATTCATCATCATCTTTTAATGTAATTGCTAATAATCCCGTCTTTCTTGCTGAATTATATTCTGTAAGTGCTGTTTTCTTTATTAATCCGCTTTTTGTTCCCATCAACAGATATTTTCCTTCAGAAAAATTATTAATAGGTATAACAGCAGATATTTTTTCACCTGGATCTAAGCTTAATAAATTTACAATTGCTGTTCCTTTTGCAGTTCTTCCTGCTTCTGGAATTTCATATCCTTTTAATCTATATAATTTTCCTTTATTGCTGAAGAATAATATTAAGTCATGTGTTGAAGCTGTAAATATTTGTTTTACAAAGTCTTCTTCTCTAGTTGCTATTCCAGTTATTCCTTTTCCTCCTCTTTTTTGGCTCTTATATGTGTCTACTGGCATTCTTTTTATATATCCGAAATGAGTTAAAGTAATAACGCTTTGTTCTTCTTTTATTAAATCTTCTACATCAAGGTCACCTTCTGCTGCTACTATTTTTGTTTTTCTTTCATCACCAAATTTTTCTTTTATTTCTATTAATTCTTGCTTAATTATATCAAAAACTAATCTTTCACTACTTAAAACCTCTCTATAATATGCAATTAATTTCATTAATTCATTATATTCTTCATCTATTTTTTCTCTTTGCAAACCAGATAACGTTTTTAATCTCATATCCAATATTGCTTGTGCTTGTATATCAGAAAGTCCAAATCTTTCCATTAATCTTTCTTTAGCATCATCATAAGAATTCCTTATAATATTTATTACTTCATCTATATTATCTAATGCTATTTTTAATCCTTCTAATATATGAGCTCTTGCTAATGCTTTATCTAAATCAAATTGTGTTCTACGTAAAATAACAGTTTTTCTGTGTTCTATGTAATATTCCAAACATTGTCTTAATGTTAATATTTTTGGTTCTCCATTTACAAGTGCAAGCATTATAATTCCAAAAGTATCTTGCATTTGTGTATTTTTATATAATTGATTTAATACTACTTGAGCGTTTGCATCTCTTTTTAGTTCTATTACAATTCTAACTCTATCTATTCTGTCTGATTCATCACGCAAATCTGAAATTCCTTCAATTCTTTTTTCTCTAACTAGTGCTGCAATATTTTCAACTAATTTTGCCTTATTTACTTGATATGGTAAAGAATTAACAATTATTCTTTGTTTATTATTACTCATTTCTTCAATTTCAGCTTCTGCTCTTACTGTAATTTTACCTTTTCCTGTTAAATATGCTTCTTTTATTCCTTCTCTTCCCAAAATTATACCTTCTGTTGGAAAATCTGGACCTTTAATTATCGATAATAATTCTTCATCTGTTACATTATCTTCGTCAATTATTTTTATAATTCCATTTATTACTTCTGTTAAATTGTGTGGTGGTATATTTGTTGCCATTCCTACGGCAATTCCAGAAGAACCATTAATTAATAGTGTTGGTATTTTTGATGGAAGTACAGTTGGTTCTTGTAACCTGTCATCATAGTTTGGCATAAAATCTACTGTATTTTTTTCTATATCTGTCAGCATTGTCTCTGCTATTTTTGCCATTCTTGCTTCTGTATACCTCATCGCAGCTGCTCCATCACCATCTATTGAACCAAAGTTTCCATGTCCATCAATTAATCTATATCTTAAAGAAAAATCTTGTGCCATTCTTACCATTGCATCATAAACAGAAGCATCTCCATGTGGATGATATCTTCCTAAAACTGATCCTACTGTATTAGCACATTTTCTGTATGGCTTGTCTGATGTTATCCCGTCTTCATACATAGCATACAAAATTCTTCTATGAACAGGTTTTAAACCATCTCTTACATCTGGCAAAGCACGAGATACAATAACACTCATCGCATAATCTATGTATGACGTTTTCATCTCTGTTTCTATATCTCTTTCTATAATATTTCCGTCACGTGATTCCATTTTTTTACCATTCCTTTCTGATGTTTTGTCTTTTATAATTATACTAAAACAAAAAAAATTATGCAAGAAAAACGCAGAAAAAACTCTTATTTAATAGTTATTAGACTAATATTTTACTTAATTCTAACTGTTCTGGTGTTAAATTAAAATCTCCCCCATTATTTTTTATAATTTTGTGTATATTTTCTATTTGCCTTGCCTGTTTTAATGTTTCTTCTAAGGGCATTAATTCTTTTAATTTTTCTTTTATTTTTTCATATTCTTTTTCCATTCCTTTAAAGTCTTTATCTTTGTAATATTCTCTCCAATTATTTTCATATTTAGATAATTTATCTAAATTATTTATTTGGCTTGTAAAATTATTTTCTATATTCTTAGAAACATTATCTAAAATAACATCTTTTCCTTTTCTTATTAAATTAGAAACATTATAAGGTATCATTCCTTTTTTTGTTACTTTCCCTAATACCACATCCAATAATGTGGAAATACTATCTATTATTCCTCCGCTTTTTATAGCAGATTGAGCTTGAGATAAATTTTCAAAATCTCCTGTAAATATTCCAAGTGCACTTTTTCCTAAATTTATTGCTGAATTTATTGCTTTATTTACTCCTTCTTTTAGTCCTCCTTTTATTAAACTATCTTTTACTTCTATAAATTCATTTTCTATCAAATCTGGTAAAACCCATCTTAGTCCAATATCTATTGCTGAATTAATCGTTTTCCCTAAAGTGGTTTCTAAAAAATTATTTTGCCTATTTTCTAAATTTTTTCCTTTGTCTATATTTGTACTTAATTCTAAATTATTCATCTTCTTTTCTAATCCTTTCTAATATTTTATTTTTTATTATTTTTATATAATTTTTTTTGTTTTTTATTATTAATATTTTTTTTATAATATTTATATATTCTTTTTTAATTTCTTTATTTATCTTTTTTGCATTATTATTTATTATTAAATTATATTTTTCATTTATATTTATTTTTCCCAAAATATTATAATCTCCAAATATATATTTTAATAAATTTATATCTATTGAATTTTTATTAAATTTATTAAATAAAATATTAATTTTGTTTTTATTTATTTCCCATTCATTAGTATATATATCTAATAATTTTTTTGATTTTTTTATTTCTAATATATTAGGCTCTAATATAAAAATATTTATATTACTTATTTTTATTATTTCTTTTGTATAATCCAAAAAACATGCCGAAGATGTATCTATTATTATTACATCATAATATTGTTTAAGGTTTTGAATAATATTATTAATTTTAAAATTGCTAATTTTATATTTAGAATCAAATAATAAATTAATTCCAGATATCAAATCTATTTTTTTATTTATTTTAATTATTAATTCTTTTAAATTTATTTTTTCTTTAATTAAATTATTTTCTTTAATTTTTTTAGATATTTTTTCCGAATATTTTTTTACTCCTAAAATTGCATGTAGTGAATTATTTAATATATCAAAATCTATTATTAAAATCTTTTGTTTTGAATAAATTAGAGAATTTGCTAAATTTACCGTAAAAATACTTTTACCTGCTCCACTACTTCCTAAAATACAAATTATTTCTTTTTTTAAATTATTTATTTTATTATTTTTTTTACTTTTTATTTTTCTTATTATTTTATTTCTTTTATTATTTATCTCTTTATTATTTTGGTTTATTATAATTTGTTTTAATTCATTTAATTCTTTTTTTATTTTTTCACTTTCATCTTCTTTTTTATTTTTTATTAAATTAATTATTTCTGTAATTTCTGTTTTATTATATAAAATATAGTAAATATTTTTAGAGTATAAATATTTTTCTAACTCTTCTTTTTTATTTTCTAAAATAATTATTATATTAATATTAGGATTTACTTTTTTTATATATTCTATTAATTTTTCTATTTTATTTTCTCCAGGTAATATTTCACTCAATATTAAAAAATCTATATTTTTCTCTTTTTCTAGTACTTCTTTTACTCCATCTTGATATTGAATATCATTTCCTATTATAATAAAATCTTTTTGTTTTTTTAGTTCATTATTTAACATTGGATTTGCTAATGCTGTTATTATTTTTTTCATTATTTACATCATTCCTTTTTTCAATTATATTTTTTTCGAACTGTGCAGCATCTATTCTAGTTAAAATATGTTCATTGCCAACAAACATTAAAGATTCTCCTCTTTTTAGAGATTTTATTTCTATTTTTTCTTTTTCAGACAGATTTGTATATTTACTTAATAATAAAATATTTTCTTCTTCAAGAGCAAAAAATGTTTTAATTTCGGAATTATTTAAAATACTTTTTCCATATATTCCTTCATCTAAACTAAATAAATCTGATATATCTTGTGTTATTGCTACACTACTACCTCCAAATTTTCTTATTGTTTTAAATATTTTATATATAAAGCTTGCTACTTCTTTGTTAGATGTAACACCTATTAATCTCCAGATTTCATCTAAATATATTGCTTTTTTTACATTTCTATCTTTTTTTATCCTATCCCAGAAATAGTCTACAAATACATACATTGCATATTTTAAATTTTCTTCTCCCATTTCATAAATATCCGCAACCACTAATTTATCGTCCATTTTTAAATTTGTGTAATTATTAAAAAAACTTAAAGAACCCTTTACAAATGGAATTAATTTTATTTTAAATACTTTTGTTTTCTCATCCTCTCCTAACAGATTACATAAATCTTCTAGTAGTGGCATGTCAAACGTCTCTTTAAAGCAAGGTTTTATATTTACTTTATTTTTTTCTATCTTATGTAAAGAATTGTCGTCAAAAGTTATGCCCTTTCTTCTATAAAGTTCTATTAATTTTTCTTCTAATATTGCCTTTTCTTCTTCGTTTATATCTCCAAAAATCAAATTGAAAAATCCTATTAATTTACTAATTTTGTTAGCCAAATATCCTGTTTCTCCATCTTCTAAACTGTTCTCCCTTATATCAAAAATATTTATAAAAGTGTTTGAACCTGGTCCCATCTTTATTAATGTTCCATTTAAATTTTTACACAATTCCCCATATTCTCTATCTGGATCTATAATATATTGTTCTATTCCTAATAATCTATATCGTAAAATTAATAATTTAGTATAAAAAGACTTGCCTGCACCACTTGTACCAAAAATGCAAATATTTGCATTTTTATATTTAGTTGAGTCATATCTATCCACAAATACTAAAGAATTGTTATAAATATTTGTTCCTATAAAAATTCCATTTTCATCAAATATTGCAGATGAAATAAATGGATATGTGGATACTAATCCACTTGTTAATATATTTCTTCTTGAAACATTTTTTAAATCATTATCATTTTTCATTATTGGTAGTACAGATAAATATGCTTGTTCTTGTCTAAAATATGCTTTTCTTGTTTGCATTCCTTTACTTTGCAAAAGCCCTTCCAACTTATTTACAAAATAATCTAGTTCTTTTAAATTTGTAGAAAAAGTTGTTATATAAATATATAAAAAATATAAACTTTCATTGTTTACTTGTAATTCTTTTCTTATATATTTCGCATCATTATATGTAAAAGCTGCAATATCTATATCTTGTCTATTTTGATTATTTATTTTTAAATCTACACCTACATTTCCAATATGATAAGTTAAATCCTTTATAGTTTTATATGTATCTTGCTTTTCGCAAAAAATAGAAATATTTAGATTAATATTTGTATCTATTATTGTCTTTAAAATTAAATCTGTTTGCTCTCTATAATAGTTTGTTATTAATATGCTAGAATAATACATGTCATCTATTTCTATATATTTTGGATTTCTTAAATTTATGTATGTTGGACTGATTTCCTTTATGTCGTGGTATGCACCTTTTAAAAATGTTAATTTTCTTTTTTCTTTTATTTTTAATATTCTTTTTATTTTATTTATTATATTAATACTATCTTCACCATCCTAATTTTTTTAATTATCTAGATATTTTCTGGAATTTAAAAAGGAAAATAAAATGTTCTTTGACTCTTTTTTATTATTTATATCTAAAATTATATTTCCACATCGACTTAAACAATCTTTTATTTTAAAATATTTATCATTCAAATCTTCTGTTGCTAATTCTTCTATTTCTTCTAATTCTTTATCATTATTTTTATATTTTAAAATAATATAAAAATTTTTTGATGATGACTTTTTTTCTTGATTTAATGTTTTTATGAATTCTATATATTTATTTGAGTATTCTAGTATATTTTTATTTTCATTTATTTTTTGATTATTTATATTGGAAATATGTTTAGATAAATCTTCTTTTTTACTTTGAATTAAAATTTGAAAATTAAAATCACATGTTTTTAAAAAAATTTTATAAGAATTTAAAATTGCCTCTTTCTCTAATTCTGATTTTAAATTAAAATTAATTGGATATATTTTTATTATTTTTATATATGAATTATCTTTTAATTTTATAATTCCATTTTCTAATATTTTTTCGAAAGGTATCCATTCTTGAATCGAATTGTTCTTTTTCATAAACCTCCTTTATTATAATTTTTAGATTTTTGGGGAAATATTTTAGAATAAAATTAATTTTACTTTAAAGAATTTAACTATTATTAGTTTACAGTATTATATATTCTTAGTCAACATTTTTCGTATTGCTTTTTTCGACATTTTTCTAGTTTTATGTTTATTATTTTTTTATTTATTTTTATGAATAAAAAAAATATTACTGTACATAATATTAGCATAAGGTTAATATTAGTTGGACTAAGAGTAATATAGGATTTATTTTATAAGTTTTATATTATTCGAGCAAAGATTTATAATGGTTTAATAACTTTAGATTATTATAAGTCGGCGATGAGAGTATATTGTTTGTATGTAAGCTATATTTTTATATCTTTTATAATTTTATATATGGTTGTAATATATATAATATATTCGAAGTTAAGATTATTCTTGTATTTAATAGTGGTTGTTATTAGTCCCATGTGAATGAATACAGTTATTATGAGTGCATTAATAGTCGAGCAACTGATTAATATATTTGGTGAATAGCTTATTTATGCAGTAATGTATATTAGGTTAGAAATTAGGTATATTAGTTTTAGCTGAAGATTAATACTAGCTTTATCGATAATAGCAGGTAATATATCTTATTACCTGCTATTAATTTTTATATATATTATACATCTAAGTTTTTAACATATTTTGCATTTGCTTCTATAAATTCCCTTCTTGGCCCAATGTCATCTCCCATTAATATTGTAAATATTTCATCTGCTTTAATTGCATCTTCTAATTTTACTTTTACTAATATTCTTGTCTCAGGATTCATAGTTGTTTCCCATAATTGCTCTGGATTCATCTCTCCTAAACCTTTGTATCTTTGAATGTTAACTTGATCTCTTGCAATTCCTTTTTCTTCTAATTCTTTAAAAGATTTATCCAAATCTTCATCTGTATAACAATAAATGTCTTGCATTCCTTTTTTAGATAATTTATATAGTGGTGGTTGAGCTAAATAAACATTTCCGTTTTCTATTAATGGTCTCATATATCTAAAGAAAAATGTTAAAAGCAATGTTCTAATATGCGCACCGTCAACATCGGCATCTGCCATAATTATTACTTTTCCATATCTAATTTTTGTAATATCAAAATCTGCCCCTATTCCTGCTCCAATTGCTAATATAACAGGATTTAACTTATCGTTTCCATATATCTTATCAGCTCTTGCTTTTTCAACATTAAGCATTTTTCCCCATAAAGGTAGAATTGCTTGAAATTTTCTATCTCTTCCCTGCTTTGCACTTCCTCCTGCTGAATCTCCCTCTACTATGTATACCTCACAATCTTCTGCATTTTTTTCACTACAATCTGCTAATTTACCTGGTAAAGTAGATGTTTCTAGTGCATTTTTTCTTCTTACTAGTTCTCTAGCTTTTCTGGCTGCCTCCCTTGCCCTTGATGCACTTATACATTTTTCTAATATTGCTTTTGCAACTGCTGGATTTTCTTCTAAATATGCTGCAAATTCTTCATTAACAACACTTTGTACAATTCCTGTAACATTGCTATTTCCTAACTTAGTTTTAGTTTGTCCTTCAAATTGAGGCTCTTTTACTTTAACTGAAATAACTGCTGTTATTCCCTCTCTTATATCTTCTCCTTGTAGATTTCCATCTTTATCTTTTAATAAATTATGTGATTTTGCATAATCATTAAAAGTTTTGGTAAGTGCTCTTTTAAATCCTTCTAAATGTGTTCCACCTTCTATTGTATTAATATTATTAACAAATGAATAAATATTTTCTGAATATGCTGTTGTATATTGTATTGCTATTTCAACAGGTACTTCTCCATCTTTTTCTATATATATTGGCTTACTATTCAATTTTTCCTTATTTTTGTTTAAAAATTCTACAAATGAGCTTAGTCCACCTTCATAATGAAATTCTGCTTTTTTCGGTGTTTCTTCTCTTAAATCTTCTAAAGTTATTTTTAATCCTTTAGTTAAAAACGCCATTTCTCTAAATCTATTTTCTAATACTTCATATTCATATTCTAATGTTTCAAATATTGTATCATCAGCTAAAAATCTAACCTTTGTTCCTGTTTTCTTAGAATCTCCTATTCTTGTTAGTGGTTCAACAGTCTTTCCTCTTTCAAACTTCATTTGAAAAATTCCACCATCTCTTTGAATAGTAACTTCTACCCAAGTTGACAATGCATTTACAACAGATGCACCAACTCCATGCAAACCTCCAGAGACTTTATAACCACTGTCACCACCGAATTTTCCGCCTGCATGTAATTTAGTATATACAGTTTCTGCAGCAGATATTTTTGTTTTTGGATGTATATCTACTGGAATCCCTCTACCATTGTCTTGTACACTTATTACATTTCCTGGCTCTATTTTGACATTTATTTCTGTACAATATCCTGCTAATGCTTCATCAACACAGTTATCTACTATTTCATATACTAAATGATGTAAACCTCTTACTGAAACACTTCCTATATACATTCCAGGTCTTTTTCTTACAGCTTCTAATCCCTCTAAAACTTGTATCTGTTCTGCTCCATACTCATGCTCGAATTTTTCCATTATCTTTTACCTCCAATTTTATTTGTCCTTTTTTCTAATGTAATTGTTGATATGTTTGAAATATATCCTTTTGTTTGTTTTTTTTCTTTTATAATAATTAATGATTTTTTATTTCCATCTGATACATCTATTATATTATCACTAAAATTCATATTTTTGCAAATATTTTCTATATTTTCTTTTTCCTTTAAAGTTTCAATATTTAATATAGCTATTATATTATTATCATCAATTAATTTATCTTTTCCAATATGTAAATACACTAAATTATCTCTCCCTCTTTAACTTGATATAAGCAGTAATCCACATTTTCTTTTAAAAATTCTATCTTTTCTGCACAAGTTATTATTACTTGTGTATTATTTATATTATTTAAAAAATTTTTTCTTCTATTTATATCTAGTTCTGACATAAAATCATCTAATAATAAAATAGGTTCTTCTTCTATTTCATCATAAATTACTTGTAGCTCTGATAATTTTAAAGATAAAATTGCTGTCCTATTTTGTCCTTGTGAACCATAAATACTTAATTCTTTATTATTTATGTATATTTCAAAATCATCTCTGTGAATTCCTTTTGTAGTAAATCCTTTAATAATATCTAGTTTTCTTCTTTGCTTTAATAATTCTGAATAAACTTCTTTACTTTCGCAATTTGAAGTATATTGTATATTTATTTCTTCTTTTTCGTCTGTTATTTTTTTATGTATTATGTTTATCTTTTTTTTAATTTTATCTATAAATTCTTTTCTGTACTTATATATTATATCTGCATATTCAATTAATTTTTCATCCCATATATCTAAAAGATTTTCTGGCTTATTTTCTTCTTTTATTTGTCTTAAATAATTATTCCTTTGCTCTAAAGTTTTTATATACATATTTAATGTGTATACATAATTTGGTTTTAATTGGCCTATCATCATATCTAAAAATCTTCTTCTTAACGCAGGTCCACCTTTTAAAATATTTATATCATCTGGTGTAAATATAACTATATTTATATTACCCAATAACTCACTTAATTTTTTTATCTTTATACCATTTACTAATATTTGCTTTTTATCAGAAATAGAAATTGAAATTTTGCCATCTCTATCTTTTTTCTCATATTCTATTATTACATTTGCATTGTCTTTACCTAATTTAATAAGTTCCTTTTCTTTATTAGTTCTAAAAGACTTTCCGAAAGTACACAAAAATATTGCTTCTAAGATATTAGTTTTTCCTTGTGCGTTATCGCCATAAAAAACATTTATACTTTTATTTAAATTTATTTCTTGTTCATTATAATTTCTAAAATTCTGTAGCTTTATTTTGTTTATATACATATTATTCCTTCATTCTTATTGGTAAAATCATATAAATATAATCACCTTCATCTACTGGTCTTATAATACATGGAGAAATGCTTGTACCAAAATCAATATAGATTTCTTGATCATCTATTGTACGTAAAGCATCTAAAAAATATTTAGGATTAAATCCTGCTTCTAAATTTTGTCCTTCTGTTGCACAATAAATTTCTTCCTTAGCATCACCTGTTTGATTTGTACAAGATATTATAACTTTTCCTATATCTACACAGACTTTTACAGGATATTTCTTCTCTTTTTCTATTACAGATGCAGAAATCAAGCTAATTCTCTCAAAGCAATCTTGAATATTTTTTCTGTCTACTCTTATTCTTGTTTCCCAATTTTCTGGAATTACACTAGAATAATTTAAAAATTCTCCATCTAATAATCTTGTTACTATTTTACAATTTTCCATCTCAAAAAGTGCTTGGTTTTTATTTACACCTATTTTTATATTATCAAAAGAATCTAATAAAATTTTATTTATTTCATTTAATGTTCTACCTGGAATTACTGCTACAAAATCTTTGACCTGTTCTTTTAAAATTTTTGTTTTCCAAGCTAGTCTAAATCCATCAACAGCAACAACATTTAATCTATTATTTTTTATTTCAAATAAACAACCTGTAAAAATTGGTCTATTTTCTTCTGTACTTACTGCAAATATTGTTTTTCTAATCATTTCTTTTAATGTTTTTTGTTCTAGTTCTATAGAATTTTCAACATCTATCCTTGGAAGTTCTGGAAACTCTTCTGGATTCATAGTTGCCAATTTATATAAAGAACCTTCACATTCAATAATTAATAAGTTATTATTATCTAATGAAATGCTTATTTCTGTATCTGGTAGTTTTCTAATAATTTCACTAAACATTATGCTATTTACTACAGTAGCTCCTTGTTCTATTATTTGGGCTTCATTAATAATATATTCTATCCCCATTTCTAAATCATATGTTGTAAACTTTATATCATTATCATTTGTTTGAATTAAAATTCCTTCTAATATAGGCATTGTTGTTTTGCTAGCAACAGCTTTTGTTACGGAATTAATAGCTTTAAGGATATTATCCTTTTGACAAACTATTTTCATTTTCATCGTCTCCTTATTTTAATATAATTTAAATATTTTTAGTAGTAGTAATAGTAGGTTGTGTGGATTGTGTGGAAAACAGTGTTAATACATTATTTCCTTAAGTATTTATATGTTGATAATTCAGTGGAAAAATAATAAAGTTATCTACAGTTAAAATTTTTAAATATGGATAAGTTAAATATTAACACATTTTATACAAACAATTAACACAAATATGTGTATATCTAATGTATGATTTCCGTAGGAAGAGAAAGCGATTTTTTTTCCAAACACAAATTTTTCAAACACAAATTTTTAAAAAATCAAAATAATATTTATTTTTAAATTATTTGTCAGAAATTAATAAGTTTTTAACACTATCCACAATTCTTTTTGTACTTGGATTTTCTTTTACTTCATTCTCAATTTTATTACAAGCATGTAATACTGTTGTATGATCTCTTTTCCCAAACTTAGAACCTATTACTGTTAAAGGTTGTCCAGCAACATTTCTACATAAATACATTGCAATTTGTCTAGGAAATGTCACATCAACAGATCTCTTTATTCCCTTTAAATCATTAACGGAAATATTAAAATATTTAGAGATAGTCTCTTGGATTAATTCAATAGATAATATTTTTTCTTGTTGTGTAACAACGTCATTAATTGCTTTTTCAGCCATTTCCATTGTTATAGGACTATTTATTAAAGAAGCTTTTGCAATTAACTTATTTAAAGTTCCTTCTAATTCTCGTATATTTGAATCTATTTTATTAGCAATATTAGATAATATATCATCATCAATAATTATATTGTCTAATTGTGCTTTTTTTCTTAAAATGGCTAAACGAGTTTCATAATCTGGGTTTGATATATCTGCAATAAGACCCCATTCAAATCTTGATTTTAATCTATCCTCTAAAAAGTTAATATCTTTAGGAGGTCTATCACTAGAAATTACTATTTGTTTACCACTTTCATGAAGTGCATTAAAAGTATGGAAAAATTCTTCTTGAATTCTTTCCTTACCAGCAATAAATTGAATATCATCTATTAATAGTACATCTATATTTCTATACTTATTTCTAAATTGCTCATTTTTATTATCTTTAATTGCATTTATTAATTGATTAGTAAATTTTTCAGAAGTAACATATAAAATACTTGTATTTTTATTATGTACTAATATTTCATTTGCAATAGCATGCATTAAATGAGTTTTACCTAACCCAACTCCACCATATAAAAATAAAGGATTATATGATGTTGCAGGAGCTTCGGCAACAGCTAATGCTGCTGCATGTGCAAATCTATTATTATTACCAACAACAAAACTTTCAAAAGTATATTTAGGATTTAAGTTAGAATTTAAATTTTGAGTATAGTGCTCAGGTTGTGCAGAAGAAGATTGTTCTCCTCCTTCCCCATCTTCATTTAAAACAACAGTAATTTCCCATTCTTTGTTTGTTAAATATTTAAAAGTATTTTTAAATAAATCATAATAGCGAGACATTATGGAATCTTTTTGAAATTGAGTATGTGCAATTAAAACAATAGTATTGTTTTCCATACTCTGTAACTCTAAATCTTTAATCCATGTCTCATAAGATATTTTTGTAACTTCACCTTTTAACAATTCTTTTGTTTTTTCTAAAAATTCATCTAATTCTTCCCTATGCATTTTTTTCAATCCTTCCAGTTATCCACAAAGTTATCCACAAGTGTTGATAACTTCGTGTGTAAATAAATTTATTAATATAAAATAGTAAAAACAAAAATCTATAAAAGTCTTGTTGCCCTACTGTTTTTTTATCATATCAAAAATGTAATAAAATAGTCAATACAAAAAATAAATAAATGTGGAAAACTTTTAAAAAATAGGAAAAATTTATACTAAATATTGACAGAACTACATTATTTAGTATATAATTATAACACTTGTGAAAATAAAGTTAAAGATATCTATTACGATAGAGAAATAATATGCAGGAGGTGCAAAAATGAAGAGAACATTTCAACCTAAAAAGAGACAAGAACAAAAAGAACATGGCTTTATGAAAAGAATGAAAACAAAATCAGGAAGAAAAATATTAAAAGCAAGACGTGCAAAAGGAAGAAAAAAAATAAGTGCGTAAGAGAAAAGGTCACGTATAAGTGACCTTTTTGAAATTATAGAAAAGAATTTGAGTGATTTTATGAAAAAAAAGAAAACCTTGAGAAAGAATTATGAATTTAAAAATGTGCTAACAAAAGGTAAAATGTACGCAGGAGAGCAAATTCTTATTTATATTTCTCCAAATAAGCTAAATGAAAACTTCATAGGAATAGCAATTAGTTCTAAGTTATGTAATGCAGTTAAAAGGAATACTATAAAAAGAAAAATAAAGGAAAACTACAAGTTTTTTGAAAATAAAATAAAAAAAGGAAATAATATTGTATTCTTATGGAATAAACGAATAAATGTTAGCAAATTGGATTTTTATACAATAAAAAAAGATATGGAAAATATATTTGATAGGGCAGGATTACTATAATGAAAACTATATTTGTAAAACTAATACTTTTTTATAAGAGAAAAGTATCTCCAATATTTAGTTCTTTTGGAATTAATTGCAAATATTATCCTACTTGTTCAGAATATACAAGGCAAGCAATAGAAAAATATGGTTCCTTAAAAGGAATATTTTTAGGAATAATTAGAATATTAAAGTGTAATCCATTTTCAAAAGGTGGATATGACCCTTTAAAGTAAGGAAGGAAATATATGGGTTTTATTTCAGAAATTTTTGGTTACATACTAAATTTTTTATATGAGCAATTTAATAATTACGGAATTGCAATAATTATTTTTTCCGTTTTGCTTAGAATAATATTAATACCAATAACAATAAAACAGCAAAAGTCTTTAAAAAAGAATGCAAGACTGCAAAAAGAAATGAAAGAAATTCAAACTAAATACAAATCAAATCCAGAAAAGTTAAATCAGGAAACTATAGAATTATATAAAAGGGAGAAAATGAGTCCATTTAGTGGATGTTTTAGTGGAATATTACAAATAATAATAATCTTATCAGTATTTTGGCTTGTAAGTAAGCCATTAACATACATGAAAAAAATAAATCCAGAAATAATAGAAAAATATTCACAAGAGTTAAAAGAAGAAGGAGCAAATTCTTCTTATACAGAAATAGCTATAATAAATAAAAAAGCAGCAGAAGATCCAGAAGTATATATAAATATGAATTTTTTAGGCTTAGATTTAAGTAAAGTGCCAACACAAAGTTTAGATGATTTTAGAGTATATATAATACCTATATTATACGTTATTTCTTCAGTAATTTCTATAAAAATAACAACTAAAATGAATTCTAACAGTAAGGACAAAGATATAAATAAGTTGAAAAAGGCAGAAGCAGAAGATAAAGAAAAACAGCCGGATGAGATGGAAATGATGCAACAAATGAATAATAATATGACATATATGATGCCTATAATGTCTGTAATGATAGCTATAATAGCACCTCTAGGCTTAGCTTTATATTGGCTTATAAGCAATGTGTTAATGATAGTTGAGAGACTAATAATAGATAGATTTATTAACCAAAAGGAGGAAAACAGAAATGAACAATAGTATTATAGCAGAAGGAAAGACAACCGCAGAAGCAATAGAAAATGGTTTAAAAGAGTTAAAAGTGTCAAAGGACAAAGTTAATGTAAAAGTTCTTGAAAACACAGAAAAAAGAAGTTTTTTTAGTATCTTAGCTCCAAGAATTGTAAAAGTAGAATTAACTTTAAAAGAAAATAGACAAGCACCTATTATGGAAATTCAGCCAGAACAGATAGAACAGGCAAAACAAAATATTATTACTTTTTTGAATGATTTTTCAAAAAAATTTGAAGATTTAAATTACAATATAGAAATAAAAGAGAATAACATAGTTTTAGAACTGATGGGCAAGGATGCTAATAGATTAATTGGTTATAGAGGTGAGACTCTAAATGCATTACAAACAATAATTACTATTATATCAAATAAAGAATTAACAGGCAAAGTGAGAGTAATATTAGATATAGCGGGTTACAGAGAAAAAAGAAAAAAAGTATTAGAAGACTTGGCAGATAAAGTATCTAAAACAGTATTAAAAACAGGAAGAACAATAACTTTAGAGCCAATGCCAGCATATGAAAGAAAAATAATTCATAGTAGATTACAAAATAATGATAAAGTAAAAACTTTTAGTAAGGGAGAAGAGCCTTATAGAAAAATAGTTATATCAAAAAATAAATAATACAAATCAGAAGTCAAAGTTCAGATTTAAGTTTAAAAACTATTTCTAGCTTTGACTTTTTTAAAAGGGAGAAATTAAAATGAATACAATAGTTGCTATATCAACTGCTACTGGAGCAGGAGGAATAGGAATAGTAAGAATGAGTGGAAAAGAATGTTTTAGTATACTTGAAAAAATATTTGAACCAAAAAGAAAAGAAAAAATAGAAGATATACCAGGATATTCTATTAAATATGGGTATATTATAAACAAAGATACAGGGGAAAAGATAGATGAGGTTTTAGTATCATATTTTAAATCGCCTAAAAGCTATACTACTGAGGATATGTGTGAAATTAATTCTCATGGAGGCATGGTAGTAGAAAGAAGAATACTAGAACAATGCATTAAAAATGGTGCAAAAATAGCTGAGCCGGGAGAATTCACAAAGAGAGCTTTTTTAAATGGAAGACTTGATTTGGCACAAGCAGAGTCAGTTATGGATTTAATAAATTCTAAAACAGATAAAGAAGCAAAAGAATCACTTAATCAATTAAATGGTGGGTTATCTTTAGAAATAAATGCAATAAAGAAGAAATTATTAGATGTAATGGCAGATATAGAGGCTACAATAGACTATCCAGAGTATGATATAGAAGAAGTAACGGAAAAAAGTATAAGAAGGAGATTAGAAGAAGTAAAAATAGAATTGGAAAAACTGGAGAAGAGTTTTGAAAATGGAAAAATATTAAGAGATGGTGTAAAGACCGTAATTATAGGAAAACCAAATACAGGCAAATCTTCGCTTTTAAATTTGCTATTGAAAGAAGAAAGAGCAATTGTTAGTGAAATAGAAGGTACAACAAGAGATACAATTGAAGAATATATTTCTATTAATGGTATTCCAATAAAGATAATTGATACTGCAGGTATAAGAAATACCAGTGATATGATAGAAGGAATTGGAGTAAAAAAAGCAATTGATTTAACTCAAGAGGCAGATTTAATTATTGCAATATTCGATAATTCTAAAAAATTAGATGAAGAGGATAAAAAAATAATAGAATTAATTAAAAATAAAAAAGCGATTATATTATTAAACAAAATAGATATAGAAGATAAAAAAATGGATGAGGATGAAAATATAGCTGTTTTAAATAAAAAGACAATAAAGATATCAACTAAGACAAAAGAAAATGTAGAAAAGCTATATAATGCAATATCTGAAATGTTCGAAAATAGCGAAATAGAAAATGGTGAAGGTGCAATAGTAACAAATGTAAGACATAAAAACCAAATAATTCTTGCAATAGATAATGTAAATAAAGCAATAGAAACCATAGAAACAAAAATGCCTATAGATATAATAGCAATATATGTAAAACAAATATTAGAAGAGTTGAGTAAAATAACAGGAGACAATGTATCTGAAGACATAATAAACGAAATTTTTTCTAAATTTTGTCTCGGGAAATAAATATTAACCAATAAGGAAACAACTGTGAGAGTAGGCTTTGAAAAGAATTTAGTGAAAAAGCAAACAAGAAAAACTGACAAAAAGACAAAAAATAGAAAAATCAAATAAAAACCATAAGAAAAATAAATGAAGAATATAAAATTAGTGTTTGTACAAAACAGTGTTTCAGTTTCACAAAAAACGGAAGAACTGGATAATTTTAGTAAAAAGGAGCAAAAAAATGAAATACAATGCAGGAAAATATGATATAGCAGTTATAGGAGCAGGACATGCCGGATGTGAAGCAGCTTTGGCAGCAGCAAGGATGGGAATAAAGACTCTTTTATTTTCAACAACATTAGAGGCAATAGCAAATATGCCTTGTAATCCACATATAGGTGGAAGCTCCAAAGGACACTTGGTTCGAGAGTTAGACTGCCTTGGAGGAGAGATGGGAAAAAATATAGATAAAGCTTTTACACAAATAAGAATGTTAAACACATCAAAAGGACCAGCTGTATATTCTTTAAGAGCTCAAGCTGATAGAAAGAAATACCAAGTAGAAATGAAACATACTTTAGAACAACAGGAAAATTTATTTCTTAAGCAAGCTGAAATAGTAGATATAGGTATAGAAAAAGATAAAGTAAAATATGTAGAGACAAATATAGGTGCAATATATAATGTCGATAGTGTTATAATAGCGACAGGAACATATTTAAGAGGAAGAATACATATTGGAGAAGAAAATTTTGAAAGTGGGCCAGATGGTGTATTTCCTTCAATAAAATTAGCAGAAGTTTTGAAAAATCTAGGAATAGAGATATTTAGGTTTAAAACAGGAACTCCAGCTAGAATTAATAGAAGAAGTGTTGACTTTTCAAAAATGGAAATACAAGAGGGAGATGATAAACCAGAAGCATTTTCATTAGAAAATAAAATAGACAAAGATATTAAACAATTACCATGCTATTTAACTTATACAAATGAAAAAACACATGAGGTTATAAGGAAAAATTTACATCGTTCACCATTATATTCAGGAAAAATGGAAGGAACAGGACCAAGATACTGTCCATCAATAGAAGATAAAGTGGTAAGATTTGCAGATAAAGAAAGACATCAAATATTTATAGAGCCAATGGGAGAAAATACAGAAGAAATGTATGTACAAGGAATGAGCTCTTCACTTCCAGAAGATGTACAAATAGAGATGTATAGGACAATAGCGGGACTTGAAAATGTTGAATTTACAAGACCAGCATATGCCATTGAATATGATTGTATAAACCCTATGGAACTTAAGTTATCATTAGAGCACAAAAAAATTAATGGAATGTTTTTTGCAGGGCAAATTAATGGGACTTCGGGGTATGAAGAGGCAGCGGTACAAGGTTTAATTGCAGGAATTAATGCTAGTTTAAAGATAAAAGGCGAGCAACCACTTATATTGAAAAGGTCAGATGCATACATAGGAGTATTAATAGATGATATAGTTACAAAAGGAACTAATGAGCCATATAGGATGATGACTTCAAGGGCAGAATATAGATTATTACTAAGACAAGACAATGCAGACTTGAGACTTACTCCAATAGGTTATAAGATAGGCTTAATAAGCGAAGAAAGGTATTCAAAATTTAACAACAAAAAAGAGTCTATAGAAAAAGAAATAGGAAGGATTAAGAGAACAATAATTAAGCCTTCAAAAGAAGTAAATACGTTATTAGAGCAAAACAATTCATCTTTACTAGATACAGGTGTTAAATTAGCTGATTTATTGAAAAGAACAGAGTTAACATATGACATGCTAGAACCAATAGATGTAGAAAGGCCAGAACTAACAGAAGATATAAGAGAAGAAGTTGAAATACAAATAAAATATGAAGGTTATATTAAATTACAAGAGGAGCAGGTAGAAAAGTTTAAAAAATTAGAGAGTAAAAAGATACCTGAAACTATAAATTATGACGATATAAAAGGAATGAGATTAGAGGCAAGACAAAAAATGAATAAAATAAAACCAATATCTGTAGGGCAAGCAAGTAGAATTTCTGGGGTTTCACCAGCAGATGTATCTGTTCTATTAGTATATTTAGAGCAAATGAAGGGAAAAGTTTAGTATATAAAGGAGCATTGATAACATGGATATTCATAGTTTTTACGAAAACATTAAAAGCCAGGCAGAGGCAATTAATGTTAATTTAAATAATGAAATGTGTGAGCAATTTTATTATTATATGAAGCTAATGCTAGAATGGAATGAAAATATAAATCTAACTGCAATTATAGAAGAAGATGAAATAATATTAAAGCATTTTGTTGATAGTTTAACTATCAACAAATATATACAAACGAAGAATAAAGTAATAGATATAGGAACAGGAGCTGGCTTTCCAGGGATGCCTTTAGCAATAGTAAACAAGGAAAATAAATTCACATTACTTGATTCTTTAAATAAGAGAGTGAAATTTTTATTACAAGTCAAAGAAGATCTAAAAATTGATAATGTTGAAGCTATACATGCAAGAGTGGAAGAATTTGCTAAAAATGAGCAATACAGAGAAAATTATGATATAGCAACTTCAAGAGCAGTTGCAAAATTAAATGTTTTGTTAGAATATATGCTTCCTTTAGTAAAAGTAGGAGGAAAATGTATTTGCATGAAAGGCTCGAACATAGAGGAGGAAGTACAACAAGCTCAACAATCATTAAAAATATTAGGAGGAAAAATATCAAAAGTAGATACAATAATGCTTCCAAAGAGCGATATTAGCAGAAATATTATAATTGTAGAAAAAGTAGAGAAAACTCCTGCAAAATACCCAAGAAAGGCTGGAGTTCCAGTAAAAGAGCCAATATTATAAAGGATATGTAGCATAAATAAAGTTCATTAAAAAAATAAAATATTTTGAAAATTTGCATTGACATATTAATAATATTTTTATATTATTAATATGTTAAATTTTTATTATAGATGGAGGCAATTAATTTGGGAAAAATAATATCAGTAGCAAATCAAAAAGGCGGAGTAGGAAAGACTACAACCGCAATAAATTTAAGTACTATTCTAGCTAAAAAAGGAAAAAAAGTATTAATGATAGACGCAGATCCACAAGGGAATGCAACAAGTGGGGTAGGCGTTGATAAAGATGTAGAAATTTCAGTATATGACTTATTAATTGATAACATTGAATTAGATGAAGCAATACAAAAAACAAAAATTAAAAATTTAGATATATGTGCTTCTAATATAAATTTAGCAGGAGCAGAAGTTCAACTTGTTTCTATGGAAAGAAGGGAATATAGGTTAAAGGAAAAAATTGATCCAAAGAAAAATACATATGATTATATTATAATAGATTGTCCTCCTTCTTTAGGTTTAATTACTTTGAATGCTTTTACAGCTTCAGATAGCGTATTAATCCCAGTACAGTGTGAGTATTATGCTTTAGAGGGATTAGGACAACTTATGAATACAATAGACTTAGTAAAAAAACATTTAAACAAAAATTTGGAAATAGAGGGAGCTTTATTGACAATGTTTGACATTAGGACAAATTTGTCAAATCAAGTTGTGAAGGAAGTTAAAAGGTATTTTGAGGACAAAGTATACAAAACAGTAATTCCAAGAAACGTAAAATTAAGTGAGGCACCAAGCTATGGTATGCCTATTACTATATATGATGCTAGGTCAAAAGGTGCAAAAAGTTATGAGAAATTCGCAAAGGAATTAATAAAGGCAAATGAAAATGATGGAAAAGGAAAACATGCAAAATAATAAGAAGGGAAAGTGATAAAAATGGCAAAAAAAACAGGCTTAGGGAAAGGATTAGATGCGTTATTTAGTGATAAACCATTAACTCAAGAAGAAGAGGAAAAAATATTAAAAGATGGTGAAGAAGTAGTACAGAATATTAAAATAATAGAAATAGAACCAAATAAAGAACAACCAAGAAAACGTTTCGATAATGAAAGTTTAGAAGATTTAGCAAAATCAATTAAAAGATATGGAGTTATTCAACCAATAATAGTAAATAAAAAAGACAATTACTATATGATAGTAGCAGGAGAAAGAAGATGGAGAGCATCTAAATTAGCAGGTTTAACAGAAATACCATGTATAGTAAGGAATAATGATGATAGAAAAAATAGAGAGATAGCTTTGATTGAAAATATACAAAGGGAGGATTTAAATCCAATTGATAAAGCAAGAGGATTTAGACAATTGTTAGATGAGTATGGATTAACTCAACAAGAATTGGCAGATATAGTTGGAATTAGTAGGAGTGCATTAACAAATACAGTAAGATTATTAAACTTAGACCCTAGAATAATGAAATTAGCAGAAGAGGGAAAATTGCTAGAATGTCATTGTAGATCTTTAATGGCGATAGATGATGTTGAAAAACAATATAAAGCAGCATTAAGAATAATTGAAAATGGTGAAACTGTTAGAGATATAGAAAGAAAAGTAAAAAATGCAAAAGAAGCAAAAAGCAAGAAGGATCCTAAGTATGAAGCAATTTATAGAGATATAGAAGATTCATTTCAGAATTTTTTTGGTACAAAGGTAAAACTAAATGCCAAAAAAAGAAGTGGAACAATTACAATACAGTATTCAACAAATGAAGAACTAGAAAGGTTGCTAGAACTAATAAAACAATAGAAAAAATAGTAAAAACTACTTGAATTTAGTATTGACAAAGGACATAGAAATATGTTAATATATAAAAGGTTGCTTTAAGTAGCAACTAATTGGAGAGGTGGTCGAGTTGGTTTATGGCACCAGTCTTGAAAATTGGCGTAGGTTTGTAGCCTACCGTGGGTTCGAATCCCACCCTCTCCGCCAAAAATATGGAAGTTAGTTAATTATAAATTATTTCTAACTTCCATAATACTATTAGGAGATTTACCCAAGTGGTTGAAGGGGACAGTTTGCTAAACTGTTAGGGTTCGTTAAGGGCCGCGAGGGTTCAAATCCCTCAATCTCCGCCAAAATATAAAGTAATGTTTACTTTATATTTTTTTTGTAATAAATAGAAAAATAATTTAAATAAAATAATTAATTAAAAAATTGAAATAATTAAAA
>ULMM01029769.1_pt1 | contig 58203 bp, 50 predicted proteins | sample 1951661 | NCBI WGS metagenome assembly ULMM01 (sample SAMEA4835551, study PRJEB28245) | human gut metagenome | biome: gut microbiome; material: fecal sample | place: Denmark | collected 2008 | reverse complement strand
TAGTTATAACCTTCCCATGTTGTAAATGCTATTAAAACATTTTTTCCAAGTGACATTTCTCCATTTTTAGTAGAAGGGCCATCTGCTATTAAGTCTCCTTTTTTTACCTTTTCTCCTTTTACTACAACTGGTCTTTGGTTAATACAAGTACCACCATTTGTTCTTTTAAATTTTCTCAAATGATATACATCTATTCCATCTTTTTTGTTTCTTATTGTTATTTCATCACCAGTTACTTTTTCTACTATTCCGTCTTCTTTTGCAATTACTGTAATACCAGAATCTTTAGCAGCTCTATATTCAATACCTGTTCCTACAATTGGTGATTCTACTGTAAGTAATGGAACTGCCTGACGTTGCATGTTTGATCCCATCAAAGAACGCTTAACATCATCATGCTCTAAGAAAGGTATCATTGCAGCTGCAACAGAAACTAATTGTTTTGGTGATACATCTACATAATTTACTTTATCTTTATCAACAACTGTTATTTCTTCTCTGTGTCTTACCCTAATTCTATCATTGATAAATCTTCCTTCTTTATCAACTGGTTCTGAAGCTTGTGCTATTATATATTTGTCTTCTTCATCAGCAGGCATATATGTAATTTCATCTGTTATTTTTCCATCTACTACTTTTCTATATGGTGTTTCTACAAATCCATATTCATTAATAATAGCAAATGAAGAAAGTGCAGATATAAGTCCAATATTTGGTCCTTCTGGTGATTCTACAGGGCAAAGTCTTCCATAGTGTGTATAGTGAATATCACGAACTTCGAATCCTGCTCTTTCTCTTGAAAGTCCTCCTGGTCCTAATGCAGAAATTCTTCTTTTATGTGTTAGCTCAGATAATGGGTTTGTTTGATCCATAAATTGTGATAATTGTGAGCTTCCAAAGAATTCTTTAATTGATGAAGTTATTGGTTTTGTGTTTATTAGAGTTTGTGGAGTAATTACGTCTAAGTCTTGAATTGTCATTCTCTCTCTTACGACTCTTTCTAATCTTGTTAAACCAATTCTAAATTGATTTTGTAATAATTCTCCAACACATCTAATACGTCTATTGCCTAAGTGATCTATATCATCAACATTGCCTAATCCATTATCTAAGTTTAATAAATAACTTATTGATGCAATCATATCTTCGTTTGTTATATGTCTTGGAATTAATTCATTTATTCTCTCTTTTATAGTATCATGTAATTTTTCTTCCGGAGTTGTATCTATTATTGACTTTAATACTTCATAATTAACATATTCTTTAATATGTAGGTCAGATAAATCCACATTTGGTAATACTTTGTGAATATTTACTGTTCCATTACCTATAATTCTTACTTTTTTATCATCTACTTTTATATCTACAATATTTATTCCAGCATTTCTAATATTTTCTGCTACTTCCTCTGAAATTACTGTATCTTTTTCTACAAAAACTTCGCCTGTTTCTGCATCTATAATATCTTCAAAAGCTACTTGTCCCGCTATTCTAGAAGATAAACTTAATTTTTTATTAAATTTATATCTACCTACTTTTGCCAAATCATATCTTCTGTCATCGAAAAACAAACCATTAAACAAATTTCTTGCAGCATCTACTGTTGGAAGTTCTCCTGGTCTTAACTTTTTATAAATTTCTATTAATGCTTCTTCAGGTGTTTTAACTGTATCTTTTTGAATTGTAGCTATAATTTTTGGTTCATCACCAAATAAAGCTAATATTTGTTCATCTGTAACAATTCCTATAGCTCTTAATAAAGATGTAACTGGTAATTTTCTAGTTCTGTCTACTCTTACATAGAAAATGTCATTTCCATCTGTTTCATATTCTAGCCAAGCTCCTCTTATTGGCATTACTGTAGATGTATATATTTTCTTTCCTGTTTTTGGATCAAATTCTTTTGCATAGTAACATCCTGGCGAACGTACCAATTGGCTTACTACTACTCTTTCTGCTCCATTAATTACAAAGGTTCCACTATCTGTCATAAGTGGAAAATCTCCAAGATAAATCTCTTGTTCTTTAATTTCACCTGTCTCACGGTTTATTAACCTTACTTTAACATGTAATCTTGTTGCATATGTCGCATCTCTTTCTTTTGCTTCCTCTAATGTGTATTTTGTTTTTTCTTCCATGTAGTAATCTAAAAATTCAAGAACTAGATTTCCAGAATAATCAACTATTGGTGAAATATCTTTCAATATTTCTCCTAATCCTTCTTCTACAAACCAGTCATATGAATCCTTTTGTACTTTAATAAGATTTGGCATTTCTATTGAATCTTCAATTTTTGCAAAAGTCTTACGAGTACATTTTTCATACTTGATGTCTTTCATCAAAAATCACCTCTAAAAAATATTAAGCAGAAAAATATATATCAAATTATTTAAAAGTCCTTCTTGTCTTCTCAAAAAGTGTTTATAATAATACGAACTTCCTGCTCTCTAAGTTCTATTATTATAAATAATTTTAAGAGCAATTCCTCTTTTAAATAATTTACATAACTACAATATTTAGCAACAAAAAAACTATTGACAAAACTTATTTTTTGTCAACTCTTTTGTTTTTTAGATTTCCTTTAAAAACACGTTTTTTATTTTAATCACCCTTGTTTCTAAATGAAATTAATGTCTCTCCATATTAACACATCTATTTATTAGTATACCTTATTTTCATGCTGCTTGTCAATAGTTTCCATTTTTTTATTTCTATTTTTTTATGCACCTAAAATTGCTCCAATTGCTCCGAAAACTCCTGCTGATGCCAACCCCATAATTATTCCTGCTAAAATAACCCCTGCCATTACAGCAATACTACTTTTTTTAAAATCCATATCTAACAAACTTGCTGCAAGAGTACCTGTCCATGCACCTGTACCAGGAAGCGGAATTCCAACAAAAATAAATAATGCCCAGTATAACCCTCTTCCTGCTTTTTCTTGCAATTTTCTTCCGCCTTTTTCTCCTTTTTCTAAGCAAAATTTAAAAAATCTTCCTATAAACTTTTTATCTGATCCCCAGACCAATACCTTCCTTGCAAAGAAAAATATAAAAGGAACTGGTAACATATTTCCTATAATACAAATTAAATAAAGAGGCAATATAGAAATAGGGTCCCCCCACAAATTGCTAAGACCAATCGGTACAGCTCCTCTTAACTCTATAAGTGGTATCATTGAAACTAAAAAAACTAAAATATATTTTTTAAACATAACTAAACTCCATATTCGTATTTTTAACTGGCTAATATTGTATTATATAATAAAGTAAAAGTAAATAGTATTTTTTTAAAATAAGCAATTTAAAAAGATGTGCCAAAATTCCCCGTCCCCTTTGACACATCTTTCTGCCAAAGGGGACGGGGAATTTTGGCACAAAGAAGACAGAGAAGTTATCTCTGTCTTTTTTGGTTATGTTATATTACATATTTTTTAATTAATATTACTCCAGTTGCTATTATTATTAATATTGACATTGTTAAAACTATATATTGTCCAGTTACACCTGTTTGTAATGATAAGATTACTGGTGCATCGTCTTGGTCATCTTCTCCTTCCACTTTGTTGTTTGGAGTAGAATCTATATCTGGTGTATTGCTGTCATTATAATCTTTGCTTATTTCTGCCACATTTACTTTTAAGCCTAAGTTGTTTTTATCATTTATCCATGTTAAGGTTATTTCTACTATTGCGCTTTCTCCTGGTTGTAGTAATGTATTTTCTAGTTGTGTTGTTACTACTTTGCCATCTACCTCTTCCCACTCTGGATTATCTTCTTTAACAAATTTTAGCCCTTCTGGTATGTAGTCAGATATTTCTTTAACATAACCTGCTATTTCGCCTTCATTTGTCACTTTGATATTATAAGTAAATTTTACAATTGTATCTTTTAATCTGCTTTCTTTAATATCTACTTTAACAACTGGTTCTGGATCTTCGTCTCCTGTGTGTCCAGTTTTTACAATTGTAGTTTTTCCATCATATATGGTTATTGATGAAGTTACCCATTTCTTCAAAGCTAAATCAAAATATTTTACTTTAATTTTTTCAACATCTATGTCATCTTCTTCTGGTTTATTATTATTTGGTGTTGAATCAACATCATCAACAGGGTTGCCATATTCATCACTATCATCAGAAATCTCTGCAGTATTTATTATTATTCTGTCTGAAGTATTTGGCTCTTTTACCTTAAATACAACTTTTACATCTTTATAATCAGGTTGTGTCATTGTAGATGGATTATATGCTTGTATTAAGTTTTCGCCTTCTGTCTTTTCTTGCTCTTTTGATAAGTAATCTGTCTCTATGTATTTAGCTTCTTCTACGTTCGTTGCCAATTCTCCATCTTCTTTATACATTTTCCATCTGTAGCTTATATTTAATTCATTTTCTGGTAAATACTCTAATCCTTCTGGTATATCATCTTTTACAGTTTCTGCATATCCTGCTTGATTTCCTTCATTGTAAATTCTTAATGTATATGTTACCAAGTCGCCATTTACTACTCCTACAGGTGTTTTTGGATGCTCATATGTATGTGTTCCATCAGCATTTTTAGTAAATATTGGTGTTCTTTCTGTTACTTCCTCGTCATTTACTCCAGTTATAAATTTCCTTAATGCTAAATCAAATCTTTGTAATACTAATTTTTCAAAATCGTCATCATCTTCTTGTCCTGGAATATATTCATCTCCATTATTTATTTCATCATCTTTATAATTTGGCAATGTCTCATCTGTTGGTAAAACAACATATGCTGTTGAATCTCTATCTGAAGAAGTATTTCCATTTAGATCTACATATCCTGTAACTTCTGCTATATTTGTAATTTTTTTGTATATATCACTATTTTCTTTTACTTTACATTTTATCTGTACATCTATGTAATCAATTCCATTTGTTGAAAGTTTATCTAATTTTACTTTATCGTTTCCTGGTTTTCTATCTTCATATATAAGATCCCTATTAGCTGAGTATTGTGTATTTAATGATGTAATATCTGTTTTAACTGTTCTGCCATCATTGCTTACTTGCCATCCATAACTTGCATTCAACTCATCATCTATTATAAATTCTAGTTGTTCAGGTATATGGTCTGTTATTTCTGTAACATATCCATCTTCTTCACCTTCGTTATATACTCTTATTGTATATATAACTTCATCTCCCAAGTCAACTGCTACAGGAGTTTTTGAATGGTTATATACCGCTGTTTTAGCAGTTCCATTTAATAATTTTGTTATATCTACAATAGGTGCTCTTAAATAATTATCATTTTCATCTTTTAATTCTACTCCATTCACAGATGTTACAAATTTTCTTAATGCTAAATCAAATTCTGTTTTTAATACCGGTTCAATTACTAATTTTTCAAAGTCTTCATCATCTTCGTGCTCTTCTTCGTTAAATGTTTCTACTGTTAAATTTCCTGGTTCTGAATCTCTGTCTTCCATATCTAAAGCATTATTATCAGCTGCTATTTCAGCCACATTTCTTATAACAATCTCTTCTTCTGTTCCTGGTGTCGCAGTAACTACACATTCAATAATTAAATCTTTATAATCTAATTCTTCTCCATCAAATGCTTTTATTTCTGTATCTTGTAAATAAGTAGTATGTACTACAATTGCGCCTTCTATATATTCATGTTTTACTGCTTTCCAACCATATTTTTCGTTGATTGTACTATTTTCTGCTAATTTCAAACCTGCTGGCAATATATCTTCAACTTTTGTTGCATATCCTGCCATTTCACCTTCGTTATATACTCTTATTGTATATGTTACTATATCACCCTTTTTAACTTTTACTGATGTTTTAGGATGATTATATATTGCTGTAGTATTTAAAGTTTTTCTATTATGTATTAATGGTGATACATCTACTTGTGGTTCTCTATTTTCCAATCCTAATGTTTCTAAATCCACACCATTTATTTGTATAATAAATTTTCTTAATGCTAAATCAAATTCTGGTTTAACCTCTATTGGTTTAATTACTAATTGTTCAAAATCATCATCATCTTCTTGACTTGTTGTTCCATATGTTGATAAATCTACATTCCCTGGTTCTGAGTCTCTGTCTTTTTCTTGATATATATTTGAATCAGATGTTATTTCTGCAATGTTTTTTAATACTATATTTTCATTTCCTGCTGTCATTGTTACTTCACATTCAATTTCTAAATCTTTATAATCTAGTTCTTCTCCATTAAATGCTGAAATTAGTTGATTTGCCAATTTATTTGTTCCTACATATGTTTTTCCATCGCCAGTTTTTAGCACTTCCCAGCCATTATCTGTGTTTATTTGGCTATTAGCCACCAATGCTAACCCCGCTGGTAAAACATCTTCTACCATAGCTACATATCCATCTGCTTTTCCTTCATTGTATATTCTTATTGTATATGTTACTATGTCTCCTGTTTTTACTATTACTGGGTTCTTACCATGTTTGTAAATGGCTGTAGTAGAACTTTCACTTATTAATGGTGTTGTATCCACTTGTGGTATTCTGCTATCATCTCCTGTTAGTTCTACTTCATTTACTTTCGTTATGAATTTTCTTAGAGCTAAGTCAAATTGTGGTTTTGTATAGCTTGTTGTTATCTCATCTTCTGCTTCTATTTTCTTTCTGTCTACTATAGCTATTGGTTGATTTGATGCCACAGCATTTGTTACAACCCAATATCTTATATCTGTTCCAAAATATGAAAAGTTTATTTTCATTTTAAATTCATTTACGTTTGTTGACATTGGTACAGAGATATAAAATTCTTTATTTACTTCTATATTTGATAGTGTAGTATTGCTACTATCTAATATAGTATAATTTTCTATTTCATTTCCATTTCCATCTGTAAAAGTAACATCATATGTATACTCACAATTAATATTTTGTTTTATTTTATATGGTCCTATTACATATTTATTATTTTCTACATTTACAGTAGGATTTGTTTTTTCTATTTCAAGTGGTTTTATTGTACTATTCATTGAAGGACTCAAAGCTGCTTGTGCATTCGCATTATCTATAAGGTATCTAACTAATTTATTAGCTTGTTGGTGTCTTTCTTGACCGTTTTCAAAAATATATTCTCCACCAATTTTTCCATTTAAAGCAAACCTTCCATCCTCATTTTGTATATAGAATATAAATGTATCTCCTACTTGATATTCAGAATTAGGATTTGTAAAATACCATATTGCTAATTGTTGTGCTGCATCTATATCTTCATCTGTTAATTTAATTTCGCTTTCAGGTATTCCTGCTTTAGCTAATAATTGCTTTTTATATTCAGTTGCAGCCTGTTCTTCCTGCTGTGTTTTTGGTGCTACATATGCATTATCTAATATCCATAGCATCTTTTTATAATTTTCGCCTTCTGGTAATACTGTCAGGTATTCTTCCGGTATTTTCTCTTGTTTCATATCAAAAGAGCTAGTATATAGTTTTTTCTCTGTAACTGAGTTACCCCAGTTTTCACTTCCGAATCCTATTCCTGCTCTCAAACAATATATTGTTTCGCTGTGATCAGCTACTGCTGATGGTGTTGTTCCTGTTCCATACGAGCATATCTCCCATACATTTTTTTCATTTACTATATACCCATTGCCAGATTCACGATATAGCTCTAAACCAAACCATTTATTTTCGGTTCTTGCACTAATTGTGTTAAATGTTCCTGCTACAAGTATAAATATAAATGTTAATAATATAATAAGTACAATTTTTCTTTTTAGTTTCATTCCTTTTACCACCTTTTTTACCTATTTATATATTTTTATTTTATATTTTTTTCCATTGTAAGTCAATAACAGTATTTGCCTACTTTTCCATCATTTTCTTAAACTTTATTCTAGTTATTACGGATATAGCAAATACATATATCGAATTCATATATTACAATTATATTACATTTTTGTTACATTTTCAAGTTTTTTAAGCAATTTTCCTATGGATACACCACTTTGCATAAATACCTTACATACTAACACAATTGCAAAATTCATTTTATTATCTTCATCTAGAAGTATTTTTACTTTCTATCAAGAAATTTCTTGCTAATATACTATCAGGATGTATTAATTCTTTTGCATCTATCATATCTTTAATATTTAAATCTAACATATATAAAATTGCAGCATCTATGTCTTTTTCAGCTAATTCTCGTACATATGGCACATCTGGCCATTTTCTGTCCTCTCCTGTTGAATCTGCCATAAATAATATCTTGTCCATTATACTCATGTTCGCTTTTGCTGTTGTATGTACTGCTATAGCAGTACACATCTCATCTATAAAATTATATTCGACTTTTGCAATATGTGCACCTATTTTTGCATGTAATAACCTTGGGCACTTTTCTTCTATTTCATCAATTTTCAAATTATACTTTTTCACATATTCAAATGCCTCTTTTGCAGTCATTTCTTTTGCTATATCATGTATTATGCCTACTAACTTTGCCTTTTCTACATCAACATTATATATTTTAGCTAATATTTCCATTCTGTTCATTGTACAAACAGAATGGAAATATCTTTTTTCTGATAATGTGTTTTTTATTCTGTTATTTATCTCCTCTAATAATTCCATTTTTCATCTTTTCCTATTTAATATATTTTATTTTTTTGCACTTTCAATCAACTTATCTAGTAAATCTGAATATTGTATTCCACATTTTTCCCATAATTTTGGATACATACTTATTTGTGTAAAGCCTGGCATTGTGTTTATTTCGTTTATATATACTTTGTTATCTGCTTTTTTTATAAAAAAGTCAACTCTTGCTAATCCGCTTCCGTCAACAGCTTTAAAAGCTTTTATTGCCATATTTCTTGTTTCTTCTATTTTGTCTTGTTCTAATTCTGCTGGAATTACTGTTCTTGATGCTTGATTCTTATATTTAGCATCAAATGTGTAAAATTCGTCTGCTGGAAGTATTTCTCCAACAGTTGAAGCTTTTACCTCCTCATCCTCTAAAACAGCACATTCTATTTCTCGTCCTTTTATCTCTTCTTCTATTAATATTTTAGTATCATATTTTTCAGCATACATAATAGCTTGTTTTAATTCTTCGCTATTTTTTGCCTTATTTATTCCAACAGATGAACCAGAGTTAGAAGGCTTAACAAATACAGGATATCCTAATTGTTTTTCTACCTTTTCGCTGATTTCTTCTAACTCTAATTTTTGTTCATTAAACTGCTTATCTACAAATGTGTATGTATTGTTACAAGCTTTTATATAAATATAATTTGCTTGCGGAATTCCTGCCTTTTCGAAAAGCACTTTTGTATATACTTTATCCATAGAAACAGATGAAGCTAAAACCTTACAACCAACATATTTTATTTTAAGTAATTCTAATAAGCCTTGTATTGTACCATCTTCTCCATATAATCCATGTAATGCTGGAAATACAACATCCATCTTTCTTAAATATTCAATTTCATTATCTATCTTTTCTAATTCTTTTGGTTCTTCACCTACTTGTAATACCTCTATTTCTTCTAATGGCCTTGTATACTTATACCATCTTCCTTCTAAATCTATGTATATTGGAAAAATATTATATTTTTCTTTATTCAAATTTTTTATTATAGATGTTCCTGAAACAATTGAAACATTGTGTTCAGTAGACATTCCTCCCATTATAACACCTAAATTCATTGCTCTCTCCTTCTTTCCCAATTAGGGACAGTCCCCATTTGTCCCGTTTTCCCAATTAGGGACTGTCCCCAATTGTCCCACAAATTTCGCTAAACTTCATTCCATTTGATGCTTTTACAAGTACAGCGTCTCCTTTTTTTAAAAGACTTCCTAATAGCTCTTTTACTTGCTCATTGTTTTCAAAGGTATATACTTCTTTTACCGTTCTTTTGGCAATTTTGCTTATATTTTTTGCTTCTTTACCAACTGTTATTAGTATATCTATATTATTTTTATTTACTTCTTCTCCTACCTTTTCATGTAACTCTTTCGAGTAAGAGCCAAGTTCAAGCATATCACCTAAAACTGCTATTTTTCTTTTATTAGATAATTTTCCTAAATATTCTATTGCAGCTTTCATAGAATCATAATTTGCATTGTAACAATCATTAATTATTAATATTCCTTTTTTATTTGTAGATATTTCCATTCTTTTTTCTGTAAGCTTAAAGTTTAATATTCCTTCTAATATTTTCTCCATTGTAATTCCTAGTTTTAGCCCAACTGCAATTGCACACAAACTATTATATACAAAATGCTCTCCGCCTATTTTTACTTTTACATTATATTCTCTATCTTGGATTTTAGTATTATAATTGCTTCCATCTTCGTCTTGGGCAATATTGTATGCCATTACATCACTCTCGTTTTGTATGCCATATGTAATAACATTTATATTTTCTCTATGTTCTAAGTTCCATTTATGTAATAAATCATTGTCATTATTAATTATTAGTGTTCCTCCTTCTTGCAATCCATCTAATATTTCCATTTTAGCTTTTAATATATTTTCTCTTGAGCCCAAATTTCCTATATGTGCTGTTCCTACATTTGTTATTATTGCAATAGTTGGCTTTGCTATTTTAGCAATCGTACTTATCTCTCCTAAGTGGCTCATTCCTAATTCTACAACCATTGCTTCATGGTCTCTTAAATTTAAAATAGTTAATGGTAATCCTATATGATTATTTAGGTTTCCTTGTGTTTTTAATACTTTATATTTTTCAGATACAACTTCTGCTACTATATCTTTTGTGCTCGTTTTACCAACACTTCCTGTTATAGCTATCACTGGTATTTTATATAAGTTTCTCTTGTAGTTTGCTATTTTTTGTAGTGCTTCTATTGTGTTTTCTACTATTATAATTGCAAAATGAGAATATTTTTTTAATACTTCATCAGGTATGTTTACATTTTCTAATATTAAGCATGTTGCTCCCTTCTTTAATGCTTCTTCATAAAATGTGTTGCCATCTACTCTTTCGCCTTTTATTCCAATATATGTATCTCCCGGCTCTATTTCTCTGCTGTCTCTACAAAAGTTTTCGCATATTATATCTCTTTCACCATATATAAGTTTTCCTTCTGTTACCTTTTCAATATCTCCTACTGTTATATTAATCATAATAATTATTTTTCAACCTCTCTTCTTGAATAATTATATTTTATTGTAGATATTATATGCTATAATTATTTAATTAGCAACTGTTTTCATTCTTCTGAACAGAGTAAATTTATTGATTTTTCCTACGCAACATAAAGAAGGACTGCCGATTTTATCGACAGCCTAATTTAATATTTTATTCTGCTGTTCTATTTGCTATTTCTATTGCTTTTTTTACTATACTTCCACAGGTTTTAGAAGATACATTGCCCCATCCACCATCTTCTTTTACTTTATCATATACTCCTAATTCTTTTGCTATTTCTTCTCTTAATTTATCTGAAATTATAGCTCTGTTATTTGACATTTTTATTACCTCCTAACAGATTTTTCTAAAAAAATATATTTATATTTTTTTATATTATTAGTTTGTTCATTTCTTTTAAAATTATTTTCGTATTTTTTGTCATTAATGTGTTAAAGTTCCATTTGGTGTATTGACTATAACTAATATATCCTCTTCTTTACCTGTAGATGCATTTATATATACTAAAAAATCTGTATTATCTACTTTTCCTTTAAATTCCCAACACAATATCTCTGTCTGCCACTTTGTAGGGATTATGGCTAATTTTTCGCTTTCTATTTGCAATTTAGGATTTAAATTTTCTTTTGCTTTTTCTTTACTTATTTTTATTTCTCCTATTGTTCTTTGTTCATGAGAATTTAGATATCCTTTTGTCTCTATTCCTAATATCTCTCCATTATCTAAAGCTACTTTTAGTTTTACTAAATCTGGGTATATTGTTACTTTGTCTTGCTCATAAGCATAATTAATTGTTACAATTCCACTTTCTTTTAAATAGTAGGTTTCTACCATATTTTTGAAGCCTTTTTCTTCTAAGAATTTTTTGCCAAACTCATCTGCCTTTTCCTGAGATATAGTTTCAGCTTTTACTTCTCTGTTATAGTTCATAAATACCACATGTCCACCCTTTTCTGAAATTGAAATATATGCCTTATTTTCCTTATCATTTTTTAATTTAACTGTAAAATCATATGCTATTATATCTGTATTTTCAGATTTTCCATTTGAAGTTATTTCTTTTATTTTGTCCTCACCTATAAATTGTTTTGCCTTATTTTTTGCCGTCTCCTCATCTATATTTTCTCCTGTTAGACCTTTTTTATTTTCACTTGTCATATGCTCTGAAAATGCTCCATCATATATTAATCCCGAATATTCATGGAAATTTTCCTCTAAATTGCTAAAACTATCCTTTGATATATTGCTTACTTGTTGTGCAAATGCAACTGTTCCTTTTTTAGTTAATTCTCCCCAACTTATTCTTCCACCATTTAAATCATTTGATAATTGATTTAACGTATTCTCTAATTGTACACTATAATCATGTAATTGTTTTAAATTATCTAAATCTTCTTGAGTCAATTTTTCATTATATATATTTTTCCTAGATAGAGAATAACTATAATCACTTACTTGATTCAAAAATTTAGATGTATTTTCTAACTCTACACTTTCTATTGGCAATCTAGATAAATATACTTGTGCTAAATTTGCTTCTCTCCACACATTTGTTAATGTTTCTGCTCCATGTTGTGGAGTACTAGAAATTAAAGATTTTGCCAAATATGTTTCAACATTTTGCACATAGTCAACCAATTCGTAAAACGCCATATTATATTGATTTTCTGATGCTTGTCTATACTCTGTTTGTTTTTTATAAATGTATAAGCCTAAAGCAACAATAATTACAATTAATGTTACAACCAATGACAGCATATGTCTATCTTTTAATCTATTTTTCCAATCATATATTTTTTCTTTTACATTACTCAAAAAAATCATCCTTTCTATTTACAAAATCTATGTTTTCCAATTGTTTTTATATATGGTCTTGACCATATCCATTTATTAGTAGCAGTATTGGGATTAAAATAATATATCGCTCCGCCCGTTGGATCCCAACCATTTAATGCATCTCTTGCAGCTTTTACAACAGTAGAACTTTCATCTATTGCTACATTTATTTGTCCATCTGAAACTGCTGTAAATGCTCCTGGTTGATATATTACACCCGCTATGGTATTAGGAAAACTCGAATGCTTTACTCTATTTAATATAACTGCTCCAACCGCTACTTGTCCTTCATAACTTTCGCCTCTTGCCTCTCCATTTATTGCTCTTGCTAGTAGTTGTACATCGGAAATGTTGCTACCTTGGCTTGCTGCTTGCACAGATTTGGCTTTAATATATGTCATTACTTCAAATAATAGAATTAACATTAATAATATAAGTTTTATCGTTTTTTTCACTTGTCCTGGTCCCTTCTTTAAAATTTCATAATGCTGCTTATACGCAAATCTAAAAATTTACTTTCTAATATTTTGTATTATTTTTTATAAATTATTCCATTTTATTTATTTTTTTTATTAGTTGTGTTAAAATTTTAGTGAAAGGGGATAACTTATGAAAAAAATTTTAATTTTTTATGCTTCTTATGGTGGTGGACATCTTTCTGCTGCCAAATCTATAAACAATTACTTAAATGAAAATTATCCAGATATTAAAACAGAATTGGTTGACTGTATGAAATATATTAATATTATTTTAGAAAAGTTAACTACAAGTGCCTATAAAGAAATGGCAAAAAAAGCTCCAAAACTTTGGAAGGAAGTTTATTATCATTCTCAAAAAGGTCTTCTTTCTGAAATCAGTAAAGGCAGCAATAAATTGATGGCAAAGAAACTTGCTAAATTAATTAATGAATTAAACCCAGATTTTATACTTTCTACACATCCTTTTAGTAGTCAAATGGTAAGCTACTTAAAAAGAAAAGGTGAATTAAACTGTAAATCAGCAACAATTTTAACAGATTTTGAAATCCATGAACAATGGATAGTGGGACATGAATATACAGATTTATTTTTTGTTTCTAATGAACATATGAAGGATTCCTTATTAAAACATAATATTCCTTCATCTAAAATATATGTAACAGGCATTCCTTTTTCTAATAGATTTTTGCAAACATTTGATAAAGATAAAATTTTTGAAATGTTTAATTTAGATAAAACAAAAAAAGTAGCTTTAATGTTTGGTGGCGGTGAATTTGGCTTAGGAAAAGACAGAACTGTACAAGTACTAAGGGATTTAATAACTGTTGCTAACAATTATCAGATTATTGCCATTGCTGGTAAAAATGAAAAAATGAAACTAGCTTTTGAGGAAGTTGTTACAAATATGGGAGTACAATCGAGAGTAAGAGTATTACCTTTTACAGATAAAGTACCTGAATTAATGAGTATCGCTAATGTTGTTATTACAAAACCTGGAGGTCTTACAACAACTGAAAGTTTAGTCTCTGGGCTTCCAATTATAGTTATTAACCCTCTTCCAGGGCAAGAAGAAGAGAATGCGTTATTTTTAGAAAAAAGTAAAGTTGGAATTTGGATTAGAAAAGATGATAATCCAGAAGTAGTACTTTCTCAAATATTTAATTCTCCAGACAAATTAGAGGAAATGAGAAAAAATATAAAATTATTAGCTAAACCCAATTCTACTAAACAAATTTGTGAAATTGTTGTAGAAAACTTATAACTAATAAACACACCTCATAATATTTATTGAGGTGTGTTTTTATGTGTTTATTTGATCTTACTCCTTGTGAACTTGTTCTTCTTGCTGCAAGTATTGCAATTGCTTTTAGTCAAGATTTTTCTAAAGAAGAATTGACTATATTAGCAGCATTTTTTACTGCTCTAGGAGATAATTTTGCCCTTTTAAGTACATAATATTATCTTTCTTGTTCGTCGTCACTTCTTTCCTTTAATTCTTGAGTGTATGATACTTCCGGTCTTCCTCTTTCTGCTGCTAATTTTTCTAATCTTTCTCTTATATCATATGTTTCCGCCTCTTTATATCCTCTCATTCTATCTATATCACCTAATGCAACAGCTTTTTCTTTTTCATATGTTGTTTCATTTAATGTTTGTTCTATTGCTTCGTGAAATATTTCGTCTTCTCTCTTACCACTAACTATAGTTCCTTGTTCGCTTTCTTCTGCTGCTATTAACTCTCTTTCTTTTGTCTCTATTGTTAATAACAATTTCAATTCTATCATCCTATCTAAGATTTCTTCCATTGCTCCCTCTGGTATGCTATCTTCATTGTTAAATCTCCTTAGTGGATTAAATATTGACAATTTTTTTGGAGCTGGAAGATTAGCTCCTCTTTTTTGTATTTCACCTTCCCAAAGAATATATTGACATGCAAGTGATGTATATTCTACTTCATCCATTTTTTCCTGATCTTTCTGCAATGCTGCCTCATAAGCTTTAATTTGTCCTTGTAAACTCTCTGTTACTGCAGGCGAATACTTACCTCTATCTACATCTCTTTGCTTGCTCTTTATTACTTTTATTTTTTCTGCTATTCTCTTTTGAAGCATTTTGAAATCAGAATTACATTGATTCATTTGGTCTGTCAAGTTCATTTTTTCTCTCATTTTTAATCCACTCCTTTATTCTCGTTTCTACTAATTCCCTCTTGCTAAGTTGCTCTGCTCCGAGCATAGTGTTTAGTCTTTCCCTTAAGTTTTTTATTTTTCTTCTTAATTTCTTCACTTGCTTTAGGGTCTTTTTGGTTTCTTTTTCTTCCATATTTTTTCCTCCTTTATCATAATTTATCATAAGTTAAATTTCTCTTCTTCCTTCTAGTGCTTTACTTAATGTTATTTCATCTGTATATTCTAAATCTCCGCCTACTGGAATTCCATGGGCTATTCTTGTAACTTTTATTCCCATAGGTTTTACAAGTTTAGAAATATATACAGCTGTAGCCTCACCTTCTACTCTTGGATTTGTTGCTAGTATTATTTCTTTTACTGTTCCATCCATTAATCTTGAAAGTAATTCTTTTATTTTTATATCATCTGGTCCAATTCCATTCATAGGAGAAATGCTTCCATGTAATACATGATAAACACCTTTAAACTCATGTGTTCTTTCCATTGCTACTACATCTCTTACATCTTCTACTACGCAAATAGATGAAGCATCCCTTTTGGGGCTACTACAAATTGGGCATGGATCTGTATCTGATATATTGTAACATTTTGAACAATATTTTAAATTTTGTTTTGCTTTTAATATTGCAGAAACAAATTCATTTGTTTCTGCTTCTGTAGCATCTAATATATGAAATGCAAGTCTTGCCGCTGTTTTACTTCCTATACTTGGTAATTTTTCAAATGCTTGTATTAATTTTTCTATTGATGGTGAATAATATGACATACTTTGTTCCTCTCGCTTTTACATCATTCCTGGTATGTTGTATTTTCCTAAGCTTTCAGCTTGTGCTGCATCTACTTTTCTTAAAGCTTCATTTGCACAAGTTAAAATTAAATCTTGTAGCATTTCTACATCCTCTGGATCTACTACTTCTTTTTTTATTTTTATTTCTTTAATTTCTTTATTTCCAGATACTTTGACATAAACTGCTCCTCCACCGGCTGTTGAGTCAAATTCTTTGCTTGCTAACTCTTCTTGTGATTTTTCCATATCTGCCTGCATTTTTTTAGCTTCTTTCATTAATTGATTTATATTCATTCCTCCGAATCCACCCATACCTGGGAAGCCTCCTCTTTTTGACATATTAGCAATCATTCCTTTCCTTATTCTTCTATAATATTAATTGGTATATCTAAATCTGTTGGTAAATTCGCCATTGGATTATCTGGCACTTTATTAACTTTTTCAGTTTTACCATCTATTATTTTTATTTTCATTTCTTTGCCATATTCTATTGAAACTGCCTTTTCTAATTCTGCCATATTTTCTGGTTTTTCTATTATACTTTTTATAAATGGTGTTACTCCATTTTTAAACTCTATTCCTATTACTAAATCATTTAGTTCTACTGGCGTTGCATTGATTAAATTAGTATATAAAAGTATTTTACCTGATTCTTTTAAATTATTCAATATATTTGGCCATTTTTCTTTTGATTTTCCTTCTTTACCATTAATTATTTTTTTTGGTGTTTCTTCTTTTTTAGTTATTTGTTCAATTTTTTTCACTGGTTCTGATACTGTTTTTACACCATTTTTCATTTGCTCTTCTATTTTTTGTAGTCTTGTATTTATTTCTTCAAGACCTGTTACAGTTTGAGAGTTTTGCTCATTATTACATAATTTAATAATTTCCACTTGGAACATTAGCCCTTTTTGTGATGACCATTTTATATCATTTTGCAAATTTGATAAGTCATATATTATTTGCAATAGTCTTTCCTTTGAAATTTTATTAGCTAATTCATTTATTTGCTCTATTTCTGCTTTACTATATATTTCTAAATTTTCACTGGTTTTATATACTAAAATATCTTTAACATATTTTATCATTTCCCAAATTAAATTATTTATATCTTTTCCTTGTTTTAGTAGTTCATTTACTACTTTTAATGCATTATCAACATCATATTCTATAATGGATTTTACAATCTCATTTATAAATTCTAATTTTGGAATTCCCACCAATTCTTTTACTAATTCTTCATCAATTTTGTCATTTCCTTCTTGTAAGCATCTTTCTAATATGCTTAAAGCATCTCTCATTGCTCCTTCTGACAATACAGCTATAATTTGCAATGCTTCTTTTGTTATTTCTATTTTGCTTTCGTCACATATGTACTGTAACCTTTTACTTATATTTTCATTTGATATTTTTTTAAAGTCAAATCTTTGACATCTTGAAAGTATTGTAGCTGGCAATTTTTGTGGCTCTGTTGTTGCTAAAATAAACTTAACATGTTCAGGTGGTTCTTCTAATGTTTTTAGTAAAGCATTAAATGCACCTGTTGATAACATATGGACCTCATCTATTATATATACCCTATATTTTGCAAGTGTTGGCAAAAAATTTACTTCATCCCTTATAATTCTTATATCATCAACACTATTGTTAGAAGCTGCATCCATTTCCACAATATCTGTTAAAGCTCCTGATAATGCAGCTTTACAAATTTCACATTCATTGCAAGGCTCTCCATCTTTAGGATTTAAGCAGTTTATTGCTCTTGCTAAAACTTTTGCTGCGGAAGTCTTACCTGTCCCCCTTGTTCCATTAAATAAATATGCATGTCCTACTCTATTTGATATTATTTGATTTTTTAATGTTTTTGTAATATGTTCCTGTCCTACTATATCTTCAAATTTTAATGGTCTAAATTTTCTATATAGTGCAATATAGGTCATATTTTCCCTCCTAAATTTTAGGTTACTTATTTTTTCCTTTAGAATTTTAGCCATTCTATGGAAGATAAACACCACACAAAAGTATCTACTTATTGCTGCTTCCTTCCGGACCTGACAAGGTTCATAGGCTTTCATTGGTTTTACCCTCCATACAATGGCTAAAACTCTCTACTATTTAATTATATACTTTTTAATTTATTTTGACAAGAGAAATTCTATAATCTTTTATTCTATTCCTAAATATTCATTATATGTTACTTCTCTATCTATTATTTTGTCTTCTTTAATATCTATTATTCTGTTTGCTACTGTTTGCATTAATTGATGGTCATGAGATGTAAATAGCATATTTCCTTTAAATTTAGTCATTCCTTCATTTAATGCTGTTATGCTTTCCATATCTAAATGATTTGTTGGCTCATCCATTATTAAAAAGTTGGCTCCTGATAGCATCATTTTTGAAAGCACACATCTTACCTTTTCTCCTCCTGATAATACCGCAACCTTTTTTAGTGCTTCTTCTCCAGAAAATAACATTCTTCCTAAAAAGCTTCTAACATATGTTTCATCTGGATCTTTTGAATATTGTCTTAACCAATCTGTTATGTTTAAATCCACATCAAACAAGTAATTATTATCTTTTGGGAAATAGCTTTGTGTAATTGTCGTTCCCCAAATTAGGCTTCCTTCATCTGGCTGCAATTCTCCTGCAATTATTTGGAATAACACTGTTTTTGCATTTTCATTATCTGCTAAAAATGCAATTTTATCCCCTGCCTTTACTGTGAATGAAATATTATTTAATATTTTTTCTCCATTTATTGTTTTAGAGATGTTCTTTACCTGTAAAATTTCTTTTCCTGGTTCTCTATCTGGTTTAAAATCTATATATGGATATCTTCTATTTGATGGTTTTATTTCATCTAATTCTATTTTTTCTAATGATTTTTTTCTAGAAGTTGCTTGTTTAGATTTAGAAGCATTTGCACTAAATCTAGCAATAAATGCTTGTAATTCTTTTATTTTTTCTTCTTTCTTTTTATTTGCATCCTTCATCTGTTTTAGAGCTAGTTGGCTAGATTCATACCAAAAATCATAGTTTCCTGGGTATACTTTTATCTTTCCAAAATCTACATCTGCAATATGTGTGCATACTTTATTTAAAAAGTACCTATCATGTGATACCACTATTACTGTATTTTCAAAATTAATTAAAAATTCCTCTAACCAGTTTATTGTTTTTAAATCCAAGTCATTGGTAGGCTCATCCAATAATAGGATATCTGGATTTCCAAATAGCGCTTGTGCTAGAAGCACCTTTACCTTTTCTTTACCTTCTAATTCAGACATTTGTTTATAATGGTTTTCTGTTCCTATTCCTAATTCATTTAACAATTGGCTGGCATCTGCTTCTGAATTCCATCCATCTAATTCAGCAAATCTTTCTTCAAGCTTTGCTGCCTTCATTCCATCTTCTTCTGAAAAATCTGGTTTTGCATAAATTGCATCTTTTTCCTGTCTTATTTTATATAATTCTTCATTTCCCATTATAACTGTGTCTATAACTGTAAAATCTTCATAAGCAAAGTGGTCTTGTTTTAAAACAGATAATCTCTCTGTTTTTTCTTTAGTTACTTCTCCTTTACTTGGCTCTATTTCTCCTGATAGCACCTTTAAAAATGTTGACTTTCCTGAACCATTAGCTCCAATTATTCCATAACAACATCCTTTATTAAACTTTATATTTACATCTTCAAACAATGTTCTTTTACCAAATCTAATTGTTACTCCTACTGCATTTAACATTTTTATCCTCCTTGAATAATAAACCTAAAAACAATTATACAACATCTTCCAGTACATGTCAAAGGGACGGCAATGTTTTATAGTCTTTAGAACATTATCGCCCCTTATATCTAAATATTAATTTAGCATATGTTTTCTTTTTAACCAAATTGTTGCTATTACACATAATATTACTGAAATTACTGTTATAATTGCAAACCCTAGTGGACTTCTTTGAAAAGGAAGCTCTACATTCATTCCCCATACACTTGCAATTAATGTTGGAATAGCAAGTATAAATGTAACAGAAGTTAATATTTTCATTACTGCATTTAAATTATTGGAAATGATAGAAGCATAAGTATCCATTGTACCATTTAAAATATCACTATATATTTTTACCATTTCAATAGCTTGTTTGTTTTCTATAATTGCATCTTCTAAAACATCTTCATCTTCTTCATATAATTTTATTATTTTTCCTCTTGTGGTTTTCTCCATTACTACTTCATTTGATTTTAATGATGTAGTAAAATAAACTAAACTTTTTTCTAAATCTAGCATTTTTAATAATTCTTTATTTTGTAAAGAATCTTTTAGTTTGTTCTCTGTGCTTTCTATCTCTTTATTAATTTTATATAATAAGCTTAAGAATCTTCTTGCATTTGCATAAAAAATCTGTAGCAATAATCTACTTTTTTTGTATGTTATAATTTGCTCTATTTTTAAGCTTTCTATAATTTCATTGCTTTTTTGCGACACTGTTATTATATAATCATCTCTTACAAAAATAATTCCTATTGGCATTGTTACATAAACTTTTTTGTCTCTCTCTTTCTCAATAGTTGGAATATCAATTATATATAAAATTGTATTATCATCCTCTTCTATGTCTATTCTAGCTTTTTCTTCTTCATCTAATGAATATCTTATAAAATCCTCTTGTATCTCTAATTTTGAACATACCATCTTTATTTCGTCTTCTGTCGGAGAAACCATGTTTATCCAATTTCCCTTTTTAAAGTCTTTGGTCTCTTCTGTTATATTAGTTTGCATATCTGTACTGTACATTTTTAACATATTGTTTCCCCTTTCAATATTTCTACTTTTTATTCTGTTTTACTATAAATATTGCAACAACTATTATACAAACACTCAATATTCCTAATATTATTATAGCTGGCGTTTTATCTTCTTGCTTTATTTGTACATTCTTTAAGGATATATATGCATTTATTTTATATGTTTTTATGGTTTTGCCATCCTCTGCTGTTACTATGACCTTTATAAAATTATCCCCTTCTTTTAGGTTTTCATTCCCTATAATTTCTATTTTACTTTTTTCATTTTCAGGCTTTGCTGTAATATTTAATTTTTTTATTTCTTTATTTATTGTTAAATTATAGTTGTATATATTTCTCTTAAAATCTGGATATATACTAAAATTTTCTACTTCTAAAGTTTTTAAATTTGCATTTGCCATTTTAGCATTATCTATTTTTGTTACATATATATAATATGTCTTTTGATTACCAGCCTCTGCTGTAACAACTACCTCTATTTTATTTTCTCCTTCTTGTAAGTCATTGTTTCCTTGAATATCTACACTTGCTTTTTCACTATCTGAATATGCTTCTATATTTATTTTGTCTGTTTCTAAGTCTACAGTTAAATAATATTCTGTAACATCTTTGCTAAATTCTGGTTCCATATTTTCTATTTTAAGTACCCTTAAATCTGCATTTTCAGACTTTTTCTCTTGATATTGTGGTGGATTATAACTTGGATAACTAGGCTCATAATCATTGTTTTCTGGTTCTACATTAGTTTGGTTTTCTTCAGCAGGGGGTTCTTCTATTGGCTCATTTTCATTTATTGTATTTGTTATTGAATTTGTTTCTTCGTTTTCTATTTTTTCTGATAGTGCTTTAACATATGTGGAAAAAATAATTGTTACAGTAATTATAATACTTAATATTTTAATTTTCCTCATGTTTATTAACATTCCTTTCCAAATTGTTAATATCTCTATTCCCATTCTTCATTTTTTAATATTTTTTGTGGATTTATTGTTGTTAGCTCTTGTAATTTGCTTTCTCCAACTATTTTTTTTATTTTTTTTATAGTCTCTGGTATAATTAGATATGTTCCCTTTTCTCTATGTACATCACTTCCTAAAAAGTGCACTTGATTTTTCTTTAATAATGTTTTTATAGTTTTTTCCGCTTCATTACCATATAAATTTACAATACTTCCATAATTGCATTGCATTAAACAACCTTTTTCTATATATTCTTCTACTATACTAGGATCTTTTTGCACACATTTATATCTTTCTGGATGTGCTATTATTGTTTTAATTCCTTTTGCCTCTAAATAATATATAACATAGTCTAAATATTGAACATTAGAAGCAATAGGTAATTCTATTAACATATATCTACTATTGGCAAGTGTTAACAATTTATTTTTTTGCATTAACTCTTCCATTTGGTTAGATATATATATTTCCATACCTGAATGTAGTTTTATGTTTGGTCCCCTTTGATCAAGCACCTCTTGTAACTTATCTTTCCAAAATATTAATTCTTGTGCATCTGTTTCATAATAATTTAAAAGAAAGTGTGAAGTTAATATAACATCTGTAAACCCTACTGCTTTTGCCTCTTTTAGAATGTTAAATGTTTCCTCAACGCTTCTAGCACCATCGTCTACATTTGGAATAATGTGTGAATGTACATCAATCATTTTATACTCCTATTTTTTGTTTAAAAATTCATTTAATTGGTCTGTTATTTCTCGTTTCTTTTCTTCCTTCATAACTTCCTCTGTTTTAAATACATATTCGTCTCTATGATATTTTCTTTTAGGGGCTGGTTCTACTGCTGTTGATGTGCCATAATAATATGTTGATTTATACTCTTCTGACTTAACAGGAATTTTATTTATTATTACACCAGCAATTTTGCCACCTACATTTTCTATTGATTTTTTTACTTTTGCTAAGTCATCTTTTTTGGTAGATTTATACGCTGTTACAATCATTGTAGTATCTGCAAGCCTTGCTAATATTAATGCATCTGTAACTAACAAAGCTGGTGTTCCATCTAATACTATAATATCAAAAACATTTTTTAGTTTTTCCAACATTTCTATTGTTTTTTCAGAAGCTAATAATTCTGAAGGATTTGGTGGAATATTGCCTGCTGGTATTAAATATAAGTTTTCTATCTCTGTTGCTTTTACATATTTTAATATATCAATTTCTTTACCTCTTTCATCTATGCCAGATAAATAATTTGATAATCCTGGCGTAGATGGCATAGAAAACATTGTTCCTAATCTGCCTTTTCTCATATCAGCATCTATTATTACAACTTTTTTACCTGCTTGTGCAAAAGTAATTGCCAAATTAGACGATATCCAACTTTTACCTTCTCCAGGCATTGTAGAAGTTACTAATATTGTTTTTAAATCCTTTTGTGAATTCATAAACTGTATATTTGTTCTTAGAGTTCTAAAAGTTTCCGCTATTGGTGATTTTGGACTTCTTTGTGCTATTAATTCCTTTTTCATTTTTCATTCATTCCTTTCTCTTTTGAGTGTTACTATTTTCCTCTTTTGTTTTTTAATTCTATATCATAATTTGGTATTGAACTTAATATAAGTAATCCTGTAGCATTTTCTACATCTTGTTCTGTTTTTATTGTATTATCTAGCATAGTTGCTATTAATACATATACTGCAGCTACTACTAAACCTATAAATGCAAAGACAGCAGTATCTTTAGTATGGTTTATATTACTTGGTATAGCATTTGCCTCTGCTCTATCTAACACATATACATTACTTATATTATATATTTCTACTATTTTTTCACTAAAAACTTTGGCAATTTCATTTGCTATTAAAGCTGCTTGATTAGGATCTTTATTTGCTACAGATATTTCTATAATTTCTGTGTTTTTAACAGCACTTACTTTTATTTTTCCTTTCATGTCTTGTATCTGTGCTTCTGGTATATTTAAATTTGTTGCTACTTGTCCTAATACTACATTTCTTTTAATTAATTCGCTATATGTAGAAACAAGTTTTGAGTTCATTGTTAAATCTGATGCACTAATTGCTCCTTCACTATTTTGCGCTGTTGATGAGCTTTGTGCTAAAACTAAAGTTGTAGCTGACGTATATTCTGGTACAATATAAAAATATGAATACACAACACCTATAACTATGAACAAAAGTGTTATTAGTATAATTTCCAACTTTTTGTTCCAAAACATTAAAAATAGTTCTTTTAAATCTAATTCTTCCATAATTTCCTCCTTGGTATTTTTGTGCCATATAATTATAGTATAACTATAAATCTTTTCTTTGGCAAGGTGTTTTTTATATATTTTTTAAGTTAAATTTTGGGCTGTCCATAATTGGGTATAGCAAAAATACCCAAAAAAATGTATAATTATTTAGAGGTGATTAATTTGAATCTAAATGAATTAAACTGTATTAATGAAAATATTAATTTAGATGAGTACATTGATTTTAGGGAAAAAGTAAAAAAGCAAATGGAATATCCAGAATGGCTTGGAGATTTGTCTAAAGATGATTTAATAAAGTTGATAAATAGCGATTCTAAAATATGGATTTACTATTTAAACGAAGAGCCTATATGCTCAATGATGTTAATTCCATCAGATGAAAAGTCTTTATTAAGAATGTGGATTTAAATATAAACCAGAGAAAATAACCGGTATGTATTTGTGGATAAAGAAATAATTAAATAACCTCTATATCATTTTAGAATTAGCATATGCACTCACTCCTATTGATATTATGCTTAAAATAATTAAGATACAGCTTAATTTAAAAGCTGTATTTTTAAATTGTTAAAATTTAATTATTTTTAGTATCAATTAAAACTCGTTTCTTATCTGTTAAATTTTGTATTGTTGTTACCATGAGGAATCATAAATTAATTATAAAGGTACGTCCTCAAGATTATTTAAAAACTCCTTCAAGTTCTAAGATACTTATTCTTTTTTGTATATTATTTTTTGAATTCAATTTTATGCATGAATATATAATCCATTATACTTGCTTCATACTTACATCTCAATATTTTTATTAGCAATTGTTTTGCTAGTGTTGATATTTTCGTCATTCTTCTCATTTTTAAAAATATAAATGAAAGTTGTCATTAAAAGTTTTATTATATTAGCAAATAGTGCCCCCACGCAAAATCCTGTCATACCATAAAAATGTAGCAAAATCACTGATATTATGACATAGCAACTTGTTGTGACTCCATTAATTAACATTTGCCATTTCATTGCAAAAAACTTTAATACAAAAGGTGTAATTATTGAAGTCAATACATTAACACAAATTGTAGCAGATGTGATATATATATATGGCATTGCTAAATCAACATACATTGGATAAATTATCTTTAAAATTGGTTTACTAAAAATAATTGCAAATAAATAGCCTATTGCACATACTATAATCCCAATCCTATAGGACCATTTAAATAAATAATCTGGTTTTTTATGCATTTTTGCTAAATAGCTCAAAGCGACACTGTTAATTGGAGTTATAGCCATGGACACAACTTTTCCGAAAATTGTAGCCACATAGTATATCGATACCATTGCGCCACCGAGTAGTGGATATAACAATAACTTATCTGCATAATTGATTAATCTCGCTAAAAATGTAGCTATTAGTAGTTGCACACTATCTTTTGATACATCTTTCCAAAATTTTGTTTTCATAAATGGTTCTGCACATATTGGGCTAGTTATATATATATATATATAACTTATAACTATTCCTAATATATATATATATTGCCAATATCCTGTAGCTTTAAATATAAAGTATCCTATCAAATAACCTAAAATAAGAAACAAATTATTCCATAAAATAGCTTTATAATTTAGTTTTATTCTAAAAGCTACGATATGATACTCTCTTCCCAACCATAAAACTCCCGTTATTGCAATTAATAAAATATTTACAAAATCAAATTTTCCAATATAATACCAGGAAATAATAAATATTGCTAAAACATTTATTATTTCATATATTGTTAATAATATATGAAAGTCACCAATTATTTTTTCTTCATTATATTTTTCTTGATAGACTAATCTTATATTATTTAATGTTGTACCAATAGTTCCAGGAATTACGTTTAGCATTGCTAAAATTGTTACCATCAATCCATATTTCTCGTCACTTACATAAGAAGCAATTGCCGGCAATATACATAATTGTAATATGACAGTTGGTATTGCAGTTGATAGAATATTAAGAACCATATCAAAGAAAACTTTTTTCTTTTTACTTTTTATCATTGCCATCTTCCTCCAAATTTTCTCCATACTCTGCATTACATTTAATCTTTGAATAATCAAATAGCAATAACCATATCCAAAAAAACATGCTAGTCCAAATTGTTGCAGACCATAATATTAGAGGGAAAAAATTGAATAGCAAAATCTTTAATAAATTAGTGTAATAATTATTTTTAGATATTACCGTTTTAAAAATAGCATAAATAATGTAAATAATAAATGGAACACCTAGTAAAATACCAAATTCATATAATAATTCTATAATAAAATTATGACTATAAATTCCAATCAATAAATAATCCGCATTTATTCCTCTTATTGAAAATGGTGATACACATATCTCCGATAATACTATAGCCCATAATTCCCTTCTGCCACTGTCATGGTTAATGTTGTTTGACAGAAGAAGATTTAAAGTTCTACTATTTAATCCTATTTTAGAGGATATTTGGGATAAAGCTACAGTAATTTCCTTCGAATATGCCATTATAATAAGAAATACTATTATAGTTGATAAACAAAATATATATTTTCTTACTTTATTTTTTTGTTCGAAAAAAATCATATAAAGTAAAAAAAACATAATATTTATTAATGCTCCTCTTGAACCAACAGCAAGTATGATAAAAAAATTAGCTATAAAAAGTATTATGGCACATAATTTATGCATTTTCTTTAACTTATTATTAAATAAATAGTAAATTAAAATATTTGAAGGAAAAATCATAATATTTGCAAATCCCATTGAATATCCATTCGAAAACATATTATTTTTAAAAATTAAAAATAAAACTAATGTAATCACGGATATCCCAAAACTTATCTTAATTAATTTGTCTAATAATAATTTATAATTATTTATAGCTAAAAAGCAAATTACAATTGGAAATATCGTTGTAACGTGGACTAAAAAATTTTCAAAAAAGTATTTATTATCATAAAAAAATAAGCACTGCAACAAAAAAAATAAAATTATTCCCAAAATATATAAAATCATTTTTTTATTGATGCTTTGAAATAACATGGGAATACAATAAATCAAACATAAAAAAATAATGCCTTTAAAAGTATTTGATATATTGTCTCCTAATGTTTGAGGTAACATATTTAAGCCAGATAAAAGATTTGTAAAAAATAAACTTATAATTATAATACATATCACACATGATATTGTGTTGTCTTTATCATTACTTTTTTTCATTTTTTATAATCCTTTCATAAATCTTGCAATATTGAGAAACTATTAATTTCCACTCGAATTTTTTTGATAATCTTACGCATCTTTTACTCATACATTTATAATTATTTATAATTAAAAGTACTTTTTGTACTATCTCTTTTGGATATCTAGGATTAACAGAATAACCGATCTCTCCTTCTTTAAATTGCCCATCAAATCCTTGGCCTTTTGTATATATTACTGGTAGTCCTTGGCTCATAGCTTCTGCATATACTAAACCAAATGTCTCTGTTAAGGAAGGCATAATAAAAATATCGTTTTTTCTATATAATTCCTTTAATTCTTTTTTGTTTTTACTGCCATAATAATAAGTATCTGCATACTTCATAATCTTATCAAATACTTTTTTATTTTCGATTTTTCCTACAACTGAAAATGATGTTTTATATCCTTTTTTTCTTAATAATTTTAATGCTTTTTGGGTTGTTTCTATATTTTTGTTAGCATCTATTCTTCCAGCATAAATTATATTTATAACTTTACTATCCTTTATTTCTTTTTTTTCTGTATAACATTCTGAAATCCAAAAATCATCTATTCCGTTTGGAATAATATATGTCTTTTCTTCTAATTCTTTTTTTACATTTTCAGGAATATATTTGTTAAAAACCTCATTTTTATACGCATTTGAAAGAAAAAATATTGCACTTGCTTCTTTCATTATTTCTATGCCACGCCTTCTAAGGTGAAACATATATTTAAAAAAGGTATTTACATCTGTGTTTCTAATTGCAACTACATATTGCATATTAGGATATTCTTTTTTTAATTTATATGCAACATTTCCATCTGTAAATAAAGTATATGCATGGATTAAATCAAAATCCAATATATTATAGTTTTTCATTAAAGCTAATCGTATTTTCTTTGACTTATAATTAAAGAAAATGCGATTCCACTTTTTAAAACATTTTGACACTTGTACTTTGCTATCACTAGTCACAACTTTATCCTCTTCATATACTGGTGCAAAAACATAATTGTCAATTTGAAAATCAGATAAATGTTCTATCATTGTTCTATGCAATTGATTTCCAGTATAATTACAATTTATATGTAAGACTTTCAATTTCTATACTCCTCTTATAATCTCCAATATCTATAACCTAGTTTCTGAGTTTCTTTTAAGTCTCTTAATCCTTTTACGTCGATTAATATTTTTTCATTCATTCCAATATCTTTTTTATACATTGCATCAATTTGTTCCCAAGATAGTGCTTTAAATTCATTATGTGCTACTGCTAAAACTACGCAATCTAGATCATTTATTTCTTCTAAATTAATTAATTCGACATTATATTCTTTTTTAGCTTCGTCAGGATTAGCCCATGGGTCGACTACTAATGGGTTAATATCATATTCTTTAAGACGTTTTATTATATCATTGACTTTTGAATTTCTAGTGTCTGGACAATTTTCTTTAAAAGTCAATCCCAAAATTGCAACTTTACTATTTTTAGGAGCTTTTCCAGCAAGGACCAATTGTTTTATTATTATATCTGCTACATATGCTCCCATCCCGTCATTTACTTTACGACCCGCAAGTATTATTTGACTGTGATATCCTAGTTTTTCGGCTTCATATGTGAAATAATATGGATCAACTCCTATACAATGTCCTCCTACTAAGCCTGGTCTAAATCCTAAAGCATTCCATTTTGTATTCATCCCATCCACGACTTCATTTGTATCAATTCCCATACGATCAAAAACCATCGCAAGTTCATTTACAAATGCGATATTAATATCTCTTTGACTATTTTCTACTACTTTAATTGCTTCTGCTGTTTTTATTGAAGATACCGGATACGTTCCTACGTCTACAACTAAATTGTATATATTTCTTATTTCTTCTAATGATTCTTCATCCATTCCTGAAACTATTTTATGAATATTTTCAAGACGGTGTACTTTATCTCCAGGATTGATACGTTCGGGTGAATATCCTACTTTAAAATCGATTCCACATTTTAGTCCAGATTCTTTTTCCAAAATAGGTACACATATATCTTCTGTAACCCCTGGATAAACTGTTGATTCATAAACAACTATTGAACCTTTTGAAAGATTCTTTCCTAAAATATGACTAGCTCCTTCTAGTGGTGTCAAGTCTGGCGTATGATCTAAATTAATTGGTGTAGGTACTGCTACAATATGAAACTTTGCTTTTTTTAAATCTTGTTCATTTGCCGTAAAAAAGACTGATGTATTTTTTATTGTTTCATCTCCTACTTCTTGTGTAGGATCTATTCCACTTTTATATAAATCTATTTTGTTTTTGTTTAAGTCATAACCTATAACATCAACCTTTTTTGCAAATGCTACAGCAATAGGCATTCCAACATACCCTAAACCTACTAATGATATTTTTTCTTCTTTATTTATAATTTTTTCATATAGTGACATATAAAAACCCCTCCATATATATTATTAAAAGTATAATTAAATTCTTCTTTTTGCTGCATTAAAACAGTACCAGCAAAAATTATATAAGCTATATAATAAATTTAATCTTTCCACATTTCTATATAAGTTCCAAGTTCGCTTCAATGCTGTTAGTTTATTCGAGGACAAACTGTTAGCACTTCTTCTATAAATTGACAAATTTTCATCCAATCCATAGGCTATTACTCCTGTTTTTAGTATTTTCCACCACGTTGCTGTATCTTGTCCTCTTCTTACATTAGGCATCTTTATCAAGTTTTTTTCTAACTTATTGACATCTAATATTACTGTTATCGTTGAAATAGTAGTATTCTTTAGTGCTTGCTTGTATGTCAATTTTTGCGGAACTCTTACTACTTTTCCATTTCCTACTCCATCTTCACCTGCAAATTCATAACCTGTAAATGTAAATTCATAGTCATTTTCTCTCATAAAAGCTATTTGTTTTTCTAATTTTTTGTTGTCCCACAAATCGTCAGCATCAAGAAATGCAATATACTTTCCTTTTGCTTTTTCTATTCCTGTATTTCTTGCAATTGCAGCTCCTGAGTTTTGTTGCAATTCTATTAGTTTTATTCTACAGTCTTTCTTTATTGCTTCATTTATAATATTGATACTGTTGTCTTTAGAACAGTCATCAACAAATAAAAGTTCCCATTCTTTATAAGTTTGTTCTTGTACTGTTTTTATTGTTTCCCTTAAAAATTTCTCAGCATTATACACGGGAACTATAATACTTACTAATTCTTCTTGCATTATATTTTCCTCTTCTTAATATATTTAATCTAAAGTGCTTTAGTTTGAACTTTTTTTTGTTCTCTTAATTCTCTTATTTCTTCTTTTATCCCTACTTCCGTTATTTCTGCATTCGTTTTTTTGAAGACTGCTATTATTGATTCAAAAAATATTTTTATGTCTGCTTTCAAGCTGATATTGTCCACATATTCTATATCATATTCTATTTTTTTAAATATACTAATTCCATTTCTTCCTTTTACTTGTGCTAGTCCTGATATTCCTGGCTTTACCTCGCATCTTCTTTTTTGTTCTGGTGTAAACCACTCATAATACTCTAATATCCATGGTCTTGGTCCGATAAAGGTCATCTCACCCTTCAATATGTTAAATAGCTGTGGTAATTCATCAATACTTGTTGCTCTTAATATTTTACCTACCCTCGTTACCATGTTTTCGTGTGATAAATTACTTTGTAGCTCTTTTCTATTTTCTGTCATTGTTCTAAATTTATATATATAAAATGGTTTTAAATCTTTTCCCATTCTTAATTGTTTATATATCACAGAGCCTTTATCATCTAGTTTTATTGCTATTGCAGTTATTATAAATATTGGAGATAGAAAAATAATACAGATACTAGATAAAATTAAATCTAATATGCGTTTAGTCATTAAATATATATTTTTATTCGTTTTACTAAATTTTTTTAGTTCTCTTATACCTGTTATTTCTTCTACATCAGATATCATTTGTTATTTTCCCCCTACTATTACTTTTTATCTATACCCCGTTTTTTGAATAATCTTTTCGCTTATTTCTTTTATTTTGTCTGTTACTTTGTAATCTTCCTCTCCAAATAATTCTTTGTGTAATTCTACTACATTTTGTTCTAATGTTATTGGTGGTCCATACCATACTCCGTTTAATGTTATTCCTTGTGTTTTATATGGCCATCCTTTACTTTCTACTATTTTGTATGAAGCTACTGTTGGTATTAATGAAAGTATTTCTTTTGTTTCTATGTTTGTATATATATGTGGTAATAGTTTGTCTGCTAATTTATTTAGTTCCATTATGCTCATTGTTTTTGCTTTTTCAAATACAGCTATAAGTACCTTTCTCATTCTTTCTGTTCTTGCATAGTCATTATCTATTTTTCTTATTCTGGCATAAGCAAGTGCTTGGGCTCCTGTTAGTTCATATGTTCCGCCTTCTACTATTCCTGGAATTTGTGTTGCTTCTGCACCTGTTACTGTCATTTCTATTCCACCTATTGAATCTATTATTTCTTGTGTTGAGGTAAAATTTACTGTTGTAAACTCTGTTATGTTTAAGTCTAAGTTAGTGTTTAGTGTGCTCATAGATAAAGCTGGCCCTCCGTAAGCATATGCATGGTTTACTTTATCTAGCCCATAATTTGGGATCTCCAAATACGTGTCTCTATATACCGATACTAATTTAATTTCTTTCGTTTTTTGATTTATACTTGCTATTATTATACAATCCGAGCGACTTCCTTCATATGTTCCTGTGGTATCTATACCAAATAAAGCAATATTTCTATATTCTGCTAAATTTTCCTCTACACCTTCGGTTACTTGTACTTCTCCTGGTTTTATTACTACGCGGTTTACTTTATTTAGTTTATTTACTACGTATATTCCAATTACGGCTAATATTACAACTATTATTATCAATATTATTAATAAAGCTTTTAAAATTTTTTTCATATGTTTCCCTCTTTTGACTGAATTTCTTTCATTTATTATGATATATCAAAGGTCGAATAAAGTCAATAAATATCATATAATTTATTTTGTTAAATTTTGTATGCTGTTAATTCTCAATGGAGACGAAAATTTTCCCTGTGCAATAAAAAAATACACCTATTGCTAAGTGTATTTTGGTGCACCAGGAGGAATTCGAATCCCCGACCTCTCGGTTCGTAGCCGAGTGCTCTATCCAGCTAAGCTACTGGTGCATAAAATTTAAACTTTATTTAGTATATCATAAATAAGTGAAGAAAACAATATAGTTTAACTATATTGTTTATTATACTTTTATTTCTTGCTTTTTTCAATAGTTTTATATTCTTTTTTATTGATTATTTTTTTATATTATGAAATAATTATATATAAGGAGGCTCTTATGAAAAAAATAGTAAAGTTTTTTCTATTATTAATATTTATTTTTGCAATTAGTTGCTTTGGACATTCTGTTGAAGCAAATTCTATTAAATCTATTTCGATGGATATTTATGTAGATAAAAATGGAAATGCAAAAGTTACGGAGGTATGGAATTGCGATGCTAACCAAGGAACAGAAGTATATCATCCTTATTATAATTTAGGTGAGTCAGAAATACAAAATTTTTCTGTTAGCGAAAGTTCCACTTCTTATAGCGTTTTAAGTTCTTGGCATACTTCTGCTAGTTTTTCTGAAAAAGCTTATAAATGTGGAATCAACTATATTGAAGATGGTGTTGAATTATGTTGGGGAATAAGCAAATATGGCAAGCATACATATACTGTTAATTATGAAATTACAAATTTTGTTTCTTCTTTAACAGATTCTCAAATGATTTATTGGACCTTAATCCCTCATAATTTTTCTAATGAAATTGGTAAGGCATATATAAAGATACATACAGATTTTAACATTCCTAATACTGTTGATGTTTGGGGATATGGTAATTATGGTGGTACTGCTTATGTGTATGATGGATATATTGAGATGCAGTCAGATGGAGTTCTCCAAGAAGATGAATATATGACTATACTGGTTAAGTTTCCTTTAGGTACATTTAACACTTCAAATACTTTAAATAATGACTTCCAATATTACTATAATATGGCACAAGAAGGAAGTACGGCATATGTTAGCTCATCTACAAGTTATTTTTTTGATTTTATTTTGCCAATTTTAGTAGGAGTCGTTATAGGTATTATTTGTATAGTCGCAGTCATTGCTATTTATTGTGAAACTCCTAGGTATAATTTCAAATTATCAAAAGATGAGAAGAAAAGTATTCCTTATTTTAGAGACATTCCTTGCAAGGGTGATTTACTTAGAGCTTATTATATTGCTAGCAAATACAAGCTTTTCAAAAACAAAACAGATATATTAGGTGCATTTATTTTGAAATGGCTAAAAGATGATTTAGTTCGCATAGAGCCAAAAGAAACCGGCCTTATATTAAAAAAAGATAATTCTGTTATAGTTTTTAATAAAACTGGTGATAATTTATTTACTAATCAATATGAACAACAAATGTTTAATATAATGTACAAAGCTAGTAAAGATGGTATTTTAGAAAATAAAGAATTTGAACGTTGGTGTCAGAATAATTACTCTACAATTCTTAATTTATTTGATAAAATAATAGATAAAGAGCAGCAAAAATGTATTAACGATGGACTTATTTCTGTAGAAACTGTAAAATCTTTTAAGTTTTTTACACGTAAGGAATATAATGCAACATCTGAGTTAAAAGAACAAGTTATACAACTTATGGGATTAAAACAATATTTAAATGATTATACTCTCATAAAAGATAGAGAGGCCATTGAGGTCCATTTATTTGAAGAATATTTGATATATGCTCAAATGCTTGGAATTGCAAAAAAAGTTGCTAAACAATTTAAAGATTTATATCCAGAAGTAATTGAACAATCTTGTTACAATTCATATGATAATATTATTTTTATCAACATGTGTGCAAGTCATGGTATAGCAGAAGCAAATTCTGCTAAAGCTCGTGCAGAAAGCTATTCGTCTGGTGGAGGCGGATTCTCATCCGGTGGAGGCGGTGGTGGTTCCTTCGGCGGTGGTGGAGGCGGCGGTGGTTTCCGCTAAGTAAATAGCACTGTTTAAAAAATGGGAATCGACTTGTTAAAAATAGAAATGGTACTTATATATTACCATTTCTATTTTTATTTATTTTAACTTTTTTTAATTTAAGTATTGCCAAACGTTTTCTTTTGTGCTATATTATATAAGTAGCTTATATATCGAGGTGTAGCGCAGTTGGTAGCGCGCGTGGTTTGGGACCATGAGGTCGCAGGTTCGATCCCTGTCACCTCGACCAATTAAAGAGAGTTTTTAGACTCTCTTATTTTTATGCCAAAGGGGACGGGGAATTTTGGCACACTTTTATTCTTTATTATATTCTCTTCTAAGTTTTTCTCTATTTATATTAATAGTTTTTGAGATTGTTCTAAATGCAATATTATGCTTCTTTAATATTTCTGTTAACTTTTTAAGCTCTACTTTATTTTCTCTTACTTCTTCCATTTTTATTTTTTTCTTCTTTAAAAACTCTTTTACTAGTTTTTCGCATAAAATTTCTTTATCTTCTTCTATATCTATAAAAACATATTCTCCATCATCTATAAAATCTATTTTTTTGTAATTTGAAAATTCATATTCTTCTGGATTTTTACATATTTCTGCTTTTACCGGATTGTCATAAATGTATTTGACACAGTTGTATAATTGTTTTTCACTATATATTCCCTCTGCTTTATATCTGTCACGGAACACATACCCTACCCTTTTATATTTTTTGTTATAATACTGACCAAATCTAGTGTTTAAGCAATGCATATATCTACTTAAATTTTCTACACTTGCTGTTTCTAATAACATATGTACATGGTTATTCATTATGCAATATGCAATGATTTTTACATTGTACTTGTCTTTTATTTCATACATGTTTTTTATATAAAATTTTATATCTATTGAATCTTCAAATATAAAATTTTTATTTATTCCTTGTGACATAACATGAAAAAAAGATGTTTTTAAATAGTTTCTTGGAAATCTAGGCATAAGAATTTTGCCTCCTTAGAATTAAAATTAAAAAATATGATATAAATCTTAATAATTTATATCATACTTATTTTAATTAATTTGTCGAAATTTGGATTTAACTTAAAAAAATTTTAATATGTGCCAAAATTCCCCGTCCCTTTTGGCATATCAATAACCTGTTTTTAAATTATTATTCTTCATTAAAACTTACTCCTTCCATTTTTTTATTACCTCTCGCATTAATAATATTTTTATATTTTGTAATGTTTTGAGACAGTTTCTCAATTACTGATTGTTCATAATTAGTAACATTATTAATATCTAATATATCTTTTCTCTCATCTCCTGAAAGATAGTACCATTTTTTAGCTATATCTGATATTTCCTCCTTTCTTCTTTGTTCTTTTTCATTAAGTTTTATTTTATTTTCAAAGTAATTATAAAAATCTAAAAATATTGTTTCCACTTCATCTTCTGTAACTTCATATATTTTTAATAGTTCTTCCTTTTCTGTTTCTTCAAAAACATTTGCTTTAAATGCTTCTGCTATTTCATAAAGCAATAATTTTCTTTGTAAATTTTCAATTTCATCATAGCTCTTTATTATACACTCTTCTTCCTGATCAGTCACATAAAATGTATTCTTGAAGGCATCATATTCATCTTTCATATTTTCATCAGTTAATACACTATATAATTCGTGCATCCAATCATAATCCACGTTTGCTTCTTTAGAGTTTTTTCTTAATACATATTCTTCCAATGCATCATTTAAAGATATATTTTCTTTTCTCATATACGAAACTACTCTTTGACTATTGATGTTATTGTTTAATAATAAATGTTTTAATAATATTCCATACTTTTCATATATCCAACTTGATGGGATTTCTTGTCCCTTTTCCCTATAATGTTTAATTGCCTCTTCCATTGTTTTTCCATATGTATGAATTGAATAATATATACACGAAAAATTCAGTCCATTTTCAATACAATATTCAAGTAACGATTGTCCATTAGGTAATACTAATTTTTTATTTGACATTGGAGATTTTCTTGGTTTTTCAGTTTTTAACTTTTTTATGTCATCAATCTTCATTCCAGAATTCAACATATTTAACAATTCAGATTCTTTTATTCCTAAAACAATTGATAAATCTGACAAACTTAATTCTGTATTTCTGATTGTAACTTTTTGATTTCTACTCCTCTGGATTTTTGCCATATAAACTGCTTTATCAATATTACCATATTTTTTGTAATACCTACGCAATGTATTTTCTGCTACTCCTTCATCTTTAGCTATTGTTCTTAAGAACTTTAATTCGCCTTTATATTCGATTCTACCACTTTCATACTCATCCTTTTTTTGGTAATATCGTTTTATTGCCTCATAGATATCTCCTGTTTGTTCATAATATCTTTTTAATGTATCTCCTGTTGTTCCCACTCTTTGAGCAATAGCTCTCATAGCTAGTATTTCACCATTATATTCAATCTTTGTTTCTTCTGATTTTCTTCTTATTTCTTTGCATTTATTTACAGCTAAATAAATATCTTTATACTTATCATAATATTTTCTTAATGAGCTTGCTCCTATTCCTTCTCTTTGAGCAATAGCATAAATTGCCAGCATTTCACCATTATATTCAATCTTTGTTTCTTCTAATTTTCTTCTTATTTCTTTACATATATTTACAGCTAAATAAATATCTTTATACTTATTATAATATTTTCTTAATGTGACTCTTTCTATTCCTTCTCTTTGAGCAATAGCATTAATTGTCAGTATTTCTCCATAGAACTCAATTTGATTATTTATCATATTGAACCCTCCTTAAATTCAAACAATTCCATTTTAATTATATCATAATTAGACACTTTTTTCAAATAGCTCCTTTTGTCACATTGTATCATTTGTAATTTTATGTGCCAAAGGGGACGGGGAATTTTGGCATCTCTATATATCATTTCATTTTATAATAAAACTTTCTTTATTATTACATAACAAACTAATTATACCTCTACGTATAATATAACTTTGTCCATAAACAACTATTGAATTGTCCGTTTCAAAAATATGACTTTCATCACACAAAGCATAAATTGTTTTGCTTAATGATTCACCTAAAATGTTATCTCTTTGATAATTTTCTAACTCATTAAAATTAGAAGTTTCAATATTAAAATGTGGCTCTATATTTATTTCTGTTAAACCCAAACCAGTAAAATGAACAGGCTCTGAATTAGTGCCATTTTCTGGACTATTATAAACATTCTCAGCAAGATTTATTGAACCAGCACTTTGTCCAATTATAACACCATTATATTCCTTTAATAGATATTTTAAATTCATTTCATTAAAAAATTGATTTTGAATATATGTATCTCCACCACTTAAAAATATCAAATCAGCTTGCTTTATATAATTAGTAACATTATGTTTTGTTCTATCATCTAAAATATAATAATTTTTAAAAGCTATATCTGATAGTTTTAAAGCTTCAAACAATAGATTCGAATATTCAGTAACTTTCTCAATATCACTTGGGTTAGAAGCGATATATACAATTGTGTCAAATCTATTAATAGTCTTTTTCAATTGTCCTACTAATCCATTAGTGTTATTAATCTCATTTGCAATTTTTTTATTAGCTATTTTATGATAATGATTTAAATTACTTGTCAAAAATATTTTTTTCATGATTTTCCTCCAATATTTTATATTGCTTTTTCTGTGTAAATAAAGATTTTATAATATATTGTATTTCTATTGCACTTTTTTAAAAATTCATTCCTATAATATTCGCATCTGTATCCATTGTTGTTCTCATATCAATTCTCGTTATAAGATAATAAAAATCCGGTCTTTTATAATAAATTTTCATTATATTTTAACCTAGTTCACTCCATAAGGTATTAGCTATGGAGTGGATTACTTTAATAATTTTATTACGACACTGAAGCAACAACTAATAATTATATCTGATAATTCTTGACTCGGCATTTTACTTTCAATTTTACTATCAGTATATGTGCCAAAGTGTGCCAAAATTCCCCGTCCCTTTTGGCACTTTTGGGCATTTTTTATAATTCTGATACTCTTAAATGCAATTCTCTTAATTGTTCTGTTGTTACTATTCCAGGTGCACCCATCATTAAATCCTCTGCTTTGCTACTTAGGGGAAATGCAATAACTTCTCTGATAGATTTGCTATTTGTTAATATCATCAACATTCTATCTACTCCTGGTGCAATTCCTGCATGGGGAGGTGCTCCAAATTGAAATGCTGAAAACATTGCAGTAAATTTTTCTTCAATATATTTTTTATTATATCCTACTTTTTCAAATGCTTTTATCATTATTTCAGGGTCATGGTTTCTAACTGCTCCTGAAGCTAATTCTACTCCATTGCATACTAAATCGTACTGATATGCAAGTATTGATAAAGGATCTTCCGTGTCTAATATTTCCATTCCTCCTTGTGGCATTGAAAATGGGTTATGACAAAATGTTAATTTTCCTCTTTCATCATACTCATACATAGGGAAGTCTGTTATCCAACAAAATTCTATTTTATTTTCATCTATTAAACCTAGTCTTTTACCTAATTCATCTCTAATACTCCCTGCTAATTTATCAACTACTTTAGGATATTCTGCAATAAAAAATAAACAATCTCCTTCTTTTGAATCTGTTCTTTTTAGCATTTCTAATTTAGCTTTTTCTGGAATAAATTTAGCAATTGGCCCTTGTAGAGTTAAATCATCCATAATTCTAAGCCATGCCAATCCTTTAGCTTTTAAATCTTTTATTGCATAATCTGTCATCTCTTCAAAGAAGCTTCTTGGTTGGTCTTTGACATCATGTGTTGCAATTATTCTTACCATTTGTCCTGCAAATGCTTTTAAGTCAATATTTTTAAATAAATCTGTTACATCCACAATTTCTAATGGGTTTCTTAAATCTGGTTTATCACTTCCATATTTAGACATAGCTTGTTTGTAACTAATTCTCTTAAATGGATATTTTGAAATTTCTTTATCAGAAAATTTTTTAAATGTCTCATACATTACTGGCTCCATTACTTCGAAAACATCTTCTTGCGTACTATATGCCATTTCTATATCTAATTGATAAAATTCTCCTGCTACTCTATCTGCTCTTGCATCTTCATCTCTAAAACATGGTGCTATTTGAAAATACTTATCTATACCTGCCACCATTAACAATTGCTTAAATTGTTGTGGCGCTTGAGGAAGGGCATAAAATTTCCCTTTATGCAATCTACTTGGTACTAAATAATCTCTTGCTCCTTCTGGCGATGATGCTGTTAATATTGGTGTCTGAACCTCTAAAAAATCTTTTCCTATCATTTGTTCCCTTAAAAATTGAATTACTTTAGCTCTTAATTGTAAATTACTTCTTATTTTTTCTGACCTTAAATCTAAATATCTATATTTTAATCTTAAATCTTCTCTTACCGTTGTATCTCCACCTATTTCAAATGGTAAAGCTTTCGTTCTTTTTCCTAATATTTTTATTTCTTCAATATAAATTTCTACTTTACCTGTCTTTAATTTTAAGTTAATTGTATCTTCAGATCTTTCTCTTACTATTCCATAAACTGTGACTACTGATTGTGTTGGAATATGTGAAATTACATCTACATCTTTACTTTCCGCAGATGTAACTACTTGCACTATTCCATACATATCTCGTATGTCCAAAAATACTAATCCTCCTAAATCTCGAATTGTTTCTACGAATCCTGCAATTCGTACTTTTTGTCCAATGTCTTTTGTTGTAATTTCATCACAATAATGTGTTCTGTACTCTTTCATTTCTATTCCTCCTTCAATAGCAGTGGCAATTTTAGGGTACAAAAAATCGCCCACTGCTTAGCATTGCAGGGACGAATATATATTAATATCCGCGGTACCACCCAGATTGAAAGTTTTATTCTTTCCACTCTTTAAAAATTATTCTGCTCCAACGTGTTTCGGTTATGTACGTTTTCTAAAAGGGCTTTCAACCGCTGACCCTTACTCTCTACTAGTAACCTTTACAGCCTTTCATCTTCATCACAAAATAATTTTTATAATAATCATCTCAAATTATTATTGTCACTATTATCAGAATTATCCATAGTAATCACCTTCCTTTAACATATTTCTATTATAGCATCATATTCTTATTGAGTCAAACTTATTTTTTGCTTTTCATTTAAAATTTTTGTTCTTTATACCATTTTGAGAATTGTTTCATTGAATCTACTGATTCATATTTTATTCTACCTGCTCTTTCCTCTTCTGTCATTTGGGCCAATGTTTTATCATATCCGTATGGTTTAAATATATACCATAAATCAGACCATTTTTTATCTGTATCATTTCCTAACATTTTTTCAGTTAAAGTTCCTTCATGGTTTCCCATAAATTGATGTAACTCTTTTCCATCGTAATAAGATAAACATTCTGTAAATCTGCAAGTTCTGTTTTCTTTTCCTTCCATCAATTTTAGTAGTCCATTTATTCCTATTGTATCTAATGCAAAATTTACAAAAGCTCTAGGAAAGCCATTTAATTCATCTATCCAAAATCCACAATCTAGAGAAATGCATGGCTTATTTACTAATTTATAGGCTTCCATTACTTTATACTTTGATATATATTTTATATCATCACTTCTAGGTTCTTCTAGTTCATATTCAAAAACTTTAAAAGTTACTCCTTCTAATTGCTTATTAGCTGATGCTATTTTTCCTTTATTATGTGTTACAAAAACTATTTCATTCATTGATTTTTTCTCCTATTAATTATTATATTTTCATTTCTCTCTAAAATAATTTTATTAAAAAAGATCTATTTTATAAAGGCGGAGATTGTCAAAATCTCCGTCTCCATTGACATTATTTTAAAAGTTCTTTTTCTATTTCTGATAGTTTTTTATCTGCATCTTCCATATTTTTGCCTTTTACTCCAATATAGAATTTTATTTTTGGTTCTGTACCTGAAGGTCTAATTGCACACCAAGCATCATCATTTAGTTCATAATATAGTACATTAGATTTTGCTGTATTAGTTTTTTCTTCTTTTCCTGTAAGTGTGTTCATTATTTTACCTGTTTGGTAATCTCTTACTGCCTCTACGTTATATCCTCCCATAGTTTCTGGTGGATTGTTTCTCATATTTTCCATCATTTGCTTTATTTTTATTTCGCCTTCAATTCCTTTTAATGAAATAGAAAATTGTTTTTCTTTATAATATCCATATCTTTCATACATTTTGTTTATTTCATCCCATAATGTCATATGCTGTTTCTTATAATAAGCCACCATTTCACATAGTATCATTACTGCAACTATTCCATCCTTATCCCTTGCATGTGTTCCTATTATGCATCCATAGCTTTCTTCATATGAAAATAGACAATTATAATTATTATTATTTTCTTCAAATCCTCTAATTATTTTTGCTATGTTTTTAAATCCTGTTAATGTTTCAAATAGCTTTACACCATAGTAGTCACAAATTGCATCTGTTAAATTAGATGAAACTATTGTCTTTATAACAGCACTATTAGCAGTTAATTGTCCTTTTTCATGTTTTTGTGATAGTATATACTCTGCTATTAAATTTCCTGTCATGTTTCCATTAAATTGTATATATTCTCCTGTTTTTGTATCTTTTACATAAACCCCTAATCTATCTGCATCTGGATCATTTGCTAATACTATATCTGCATCAACTTTTTTTGCAAGTTCTAGAGCTAATTTAAATGCTTTGCTATCTTCAGGATTTGGATAATCTACTGTTGGAAAATTTCCATCTGGTTCTTCTTGCTCTTTTACAACATATACATTTTCAAATCCAATCTCTTTAAGAATTCTTTTTACTAGCATTCCACCTGTTCCATGTAGTGGTGTATATACTATCTTTATATCTTTTCGCATTTCATTAATTGCATCTTTATTAATAATTAATTTTTTTAATTCTTCAATATATCTATCATCTATTTCGTTACCGATAACATTGTATAATCCTTGTTGTATTGCATTTTCTTTATTCATTGTTTTTATAGATGATAAATCTGTTATATTGTTTACTTCTTGTATTATTTCTGCATCTATTGGCTCTACAATCTGTGCGCCATCATCCCAATATACTTTATATCCATTATATTCTGGTGGATTATGGCTTGCTGTTATAACTATTCCAGAAATACAGCCCAATTCTCTTACGGCAAATGATAATTCTGGTGTTGGCCTTAATGTTTCAAATTTATATGTTTTAATTCCATTAGCATTTAAACATAATGCTGTTTCTTCACTAAATAGATCTGACATTCTCCTAGAGTCATATGCAATTGCAACACCTTTATCTTGTCCGCCTTTTTTTATTATATAATTTGCTAATCCTTGTGTTGCCTTTGTAACAGTATATTTATTCATTCTGTTTGTTCCAACTCCAATAATACCTCTTAACCCTGCTGTACCAAATTCTAAATCTTTATAAAATCTTTCTTTTATTTCTTCTTCATTTCCTTCTATTGCTTTTAATTCTTTTTTTGATTTTTCATCTATAACTGGGTCTGCTAACCATTTGTTATATTTTTGCATATATTCTTCCATTTTTTGTTTTCTTCCTTTCATTAGTTATTTGCAAAATAATCTTTATATAATTTTCTTGCTGTTTCTGGACTATCAACTCCTTCTGCGTTTTTTACAGGTGCAAATTCCTCTTCTCTTTTAACTCTCATAACCAACATTTCTGGTATAGATGAAAATGCATCAAAGATAAATGCTTCAAACTTATACGCGTTTGGCTCTGTTGGACTTATAATATTTCCTTTTTCATCCATGTATGTTGCCTTTTTGAATGCCACATGATATGGTAGTTTATTCTTAGCTAATTCTTCCAATATTTTTATGTTAAATTGATTGCAAAGAATATGTGACTCTCCAAATAGCAACTCTCCTTTTTCATCAACAGCTTCTGCTAATTCATTAGATATTTCCGAATATTCTATAACACTTGGTTTTCCATCTTTTTTGCAGAAAACTCCTACCTTTTCATGTGGATTTGCTTTTACTACACTTTTTCCTGCTGCTAATACATTTCTTTCTATTGATAAACCTATTAATACGGGATCTACCATTTTTACTAAAACATTATCTACTCCTCCGATAAATACCCATTCAATTCCTTTATTTTGCATTTCATATATAATACCATTTTTTCTCATTGCCTCAAAAATAGCACCATGTCCTGCTCCTGCTTGTTTTATTAATCCTTCTTCATTTAATAATATTTTACCTTCTTTATTAATCATAGGCATTTCACCCTGAATAAAAAATTTTACTGCTTCTTTAGGATAATCAAAATAATTGTTTTTTTCAAAGAATTCAACTGTTTCATCATTGTTTTCATCACTTGTCATGATATACCATGGAACGACAACTCCGTATTTTTTTCTTGCTAATTTTAAAGTATCACATAGTATCTCAAAAATAGATTTGTGTGAATCTAGTCCTAAGTCAAAGGTTCCCTTTGGTCCATTATGTCCCAATCTAGTTCCTTGTCCTCCTGCCATTGTTACAGCTGCCAATTTTCCTTTTTTAATTTGCTCTATTCCTATTTCTGAATATTTTTGAATTTCTTCGTTTGAAAGTTTTGCTTTGTCCACATGCTCAATTGGTTCTATTTTACAATTTTCGAATTCAATTTTATGTTTTGTTTGTTCATATAACTTTGAAATTTCGCCAAAATCTATTGTTAATATATCATTTAATAATCTGCTTTTATCCTCGTCTGATAATTTTTCATAATTGCTTAGTAAATGTTCTTGTCCATATTTTTTAAGAATTTCCTTCGTGGCCAAAAGTTTTTCTTCCATATTATTTCACTTTCCCTTCTTCTTATCTTTTTTCTTTTCATATTTTATATCATAAAAATATTTTAGTCAATTGCCTTTTCTAATATTAATATTTAGATAGTAGCTTCTTCGTTCTTTCCCTCTTTTTTATAATCCTCAAATACTTCGTCTATTTCTTTTTCTCCTGATGTGTTTATTATTTTATCATGTGAATCTAATATTTCTGTAATATTATAGTTAAAGTCTGTTATTTCATAACAATTTATAATTTTTATTTCTTGTTTTACTTTTGTATTTTTTTTCAACCATTTATCAATATGTTTATTTACAACATCTATAAAGTTTTTTCTTCCATTTACTAATATAATATATTTTTCATCACTTTTTGCAATTATATTTAATTTAGAACCTACTTCGGTATATTTTTGTGCTACACTTTGTTTCCAGTTAATCTCCAATATGTCTTCTTCATTTTTTAAATTCAATTTTTTAATTAATGTTTTTATGTTTTCTTCAATACTATTTTCTAATATAGTAATCATCTTATAATTATTCTCTATTTCTTTGCTTATGTAAGGAAGGATCATTGTTGTTAAATGCCATTCATTTATACAAAATCCACATAATTTTTTTATATTATTCATATAATTTTCATTCCTTTCGGGCATAGGTTTCTTGTTTTTTCTTTTGTCTTTCTTGGTAAATTTTACCATTTTATCTTTTTTAAGTCAACTTATTTTCTAAACAATCGTACACTTTATTTCGACATACATTTTTCTTGGAATTTATGTATAATTTTTTTTATTTAGTTAATAATTTTACTATACATACTATTTTTTCAAATGGAGGTTTTTTATGAAAAAATTTTTTACAAATGCAAATTTAAAAAGATTTTGGGTTCTAATTGTATTATTTAGTATATATGTTTTTATTTGTGCTTTCTCATATGCAAATGCTGTATCTACTAATATTGCTGATAGTGTATTTAGATTACACGTTATTGCAAATAGTGATACTGAAGAAGACCAGAATTTAAAATATTTAGTAAGAGATGCTTTAATAGAATATATGAATTCTATTTCTAATAAATGTATTAGTAGAAAAGAAGCTATTTCAATTGCCGAGTCACATCAAGATGATTTTTATACAATTGCACATCAAATAATTAGTGACAATGGATATAATTATGATGTAAATATTAATATAGGGAATTTTGCTTTTCCTACTAAAAATTATGGTGATATTTCATTACCTGCTGGCTACTATGATGCTTTAAGAGTGGAAATAGGAAATGCCAATGGACAAAATTGGTGGTGTGTAATGTTTCCTCCTCTTTGTTTTGTAGATGTTAGTAGTGGAATAGTTCCGGAAGATTCTAAAGAAACTATTAAAAATAATTTGCCTAACGAAGAATATAATTTAGTTACTAACACACAAAATGCAGATGTAAAATTCAAATTTAAATTATTAGAATTTTTTCAAAATATCAAGTTAGCTAATAATTAAATAAGTATCTTGTAAAAATAAATAATTTATGTTATAAATAGAGATAGAGTTTTTACTCTATCTTTATTTATTGGAGGGAATACATTGGATAAGTTTGTTATAAAAGGAGGCACACGCCTAAAAGGAGATGTAACAATAAGCGGTGCAAAAAACGCTGCAGTTGCTATATTACCTGCTACTTTATTGGTAAATGGAATTTGTACTATTGAAAATTTGCCAAATATAAGTGATGTTAAAATTTTTTGTGAAATATTAAGTACACTTGGTGCTAAAATCACTTGGAATACACCAAATGAGATTACCATAGATACAAGAAATATAGATTGTACAAATGCCCCATTAGAAATGACAAGTAAATTTAGAGCTTCTTATTATTTATTAGGTGCTCTACTTGGTAGATGCGGTTGTGCTGAAGTTGGTATCCCTGGTGGATGTAATTTGGGAGCAAGACCAATAGATCAACATATAAAAGGCTTTGAAGCACTAGGTGCTAAAGTAGATGTTGGTCAAGGTAAAATTTCTGCAAAAGCTAAAAAACTAGTTGGCACTTCTATTTACATGGACATTGTCTCTGTTGGTGCAACTATTAATATAATGTTAGCAAGTGTATTAGCAGAAGGTACTACCACTATAGATAATGCCGCTAAAGAGCCTCATATTGTTGACGTTGCTAACTTTTTAAATTCTATGGGAGCCGACATTCGTGGTGCGGGAACAGATATTATAAAAATAAATGGTGTAAAAGAGTTAATGAAAAGTGGTTCTTACTCTGTTGTTCCTGATCAAATTGAAACAGGTACTTTTATGCTTGCAGCCGTAGCTTCTAAAGGAGATATATTAATAAAAAACTGTATCCCTGAGCATTTAGATTGTGTTACTGCTAAAATTTTGGAAATAGGTGGATGCGTTGAAGATTTAGGAGACTCTATAAGAGTGTATTGTAATAGAAGACCTTCTAAAGCAACTGTGAAAACACTACCTTACCCTGGTTTTCCTACAGATTTGCAACCGCAAATGGGTGTAGTTCTTTCTATAGCTGATGGTACAAGTATAATAAACGAAAGTATATGGGAATCTAGATTTCAATATACAAATGAATTAAATAAAATGGGAGCTAAAATTACAGCTCAAGGTAAATCTGCATTTTTTGAAGGAGTTAAAGAATTATCTGGATCTCCTGTTTATGCAACTGACTTAAGAGCAGGATCAGCCTTGATAATAGCTGGAATTATTGCTAAAGGTGAAACACAGGTATTTAATATTGAGCATATAGATAGAGGCTATGAAAATATTGAGCAAAAATTTAGAAATTTAGGTGCTAATATTCAAAGAGTTTCAGAATAGAGCAAAGGAAGAAGAAAATTATGTTTAGATTTTGCAGTTTATATAGTGGCAGTACTGGAAATAGTTTATATGTAGAAACACCAAATACTAAAATTTTAATAGATGCAGGTGAAAGTGCAAAAAAGATTGTTTCTGCACTTTCTAATATTGAAGTTGATATAACTGAAATTAATGCTATTTTAGTTACCCATGAACATTCTGACCATATAAAAGGTCTAGGTACACTTTCTAAAAAATATAATATACCTGTATATGCCAATAAAGGCACTTGGCAAGCTATGCCTGACCAAAGTATAAAAATAGAATTAGCTAATCAAAAGCTTTTTAATTCTAATACAAATTTTACTATTGGTGACTTAAAAATATTTCCATTTAGCATTCCGCATGATGCAGCTGAGCCTTGTGGATTTAATATTTATTATAGCAATAACAAAATTAGTATTGCTACAGATTTAGGGCATATAGACTCTAATATAATTAGTAAATTAGAAAATAGTTCATTTATACTACTAGAATCTAACTATGATCCAGAAATATTAAAGTATTCTACATACCCATATTCTTTAAAGCAACGCATTGCTGGCCCTAATGGACATTTATCAAATATTTTAGCTGGTCAAACTATCTCTTACTTATTACAAAGTGGACTTAAAAGTGTTATGCTTGGTCATCTAAGCAAAGAAAATAATTTTCCAGAGCTTGCTTATAAAACTGTAATGAATGAATTAATTGAAAACAACAAAGATTTTGATAGCTGTTCATTTAGTTTAAGTATAGCTAAAAGATATGAGCCTAGTTCAATTATTGAATTAGCATAATATATATTTTTTCATTGTAGAGGAAACCTAAAATTTATTTATTCGGGGGCTAAAAAATTTTATAAACCTTTGTATTTAGGGGAAAAATGGCATGCTTTAATATAGCATCATCGTTTCCTCTACAAAATTAAAAACAAATTAATTTAATCGGAAATTTTTTTTAGAATCTTTTTAGATAAAATTTTTTCGATTATTTTTTTGATAAAAAAATATAATGAAATAAATAGTATAAGTTTTAATAACATTTTATGTTCCTTTAGATAAATTTATGTATATATATTACTACTAGAGTTTTATAATGTCAATTAAAACTTCACGACAAAATTTGCCAAATTACTACAGAGGTAATCATTCCTACAAAGTCTGCTATTAATGCTGCAAATAGTACAAATCTTGTTTTCTTAACTCCTACACAACTTGTATATACTGCTATTGTGTACAAAGTAGTTTCTGTTGAACCCATTATTGTTGATGTTATCAATCCTATTGTTGTATCCACTCCATATTTTTGCATAATATCTACTGCTACTGCCATTGATGCACTTCCTGATATAGGCCTTAACATAGCTAATGGTAAAATCTGATTTGGTATTTTCAATAAATTTGTAATTGGAGAAATAAGTTTAATAATAAGATCTATTATTCCAGATTTTCTAAGTGCACCTACTGCTAAAAAAATGCCTACTAGTGTTGGAAATAATTTAAATACAATTTCAATTCCATCTTTTGCACCTTCTAAAAATGTATCATATACTTTATTTTTTTCAGCTACTCCATATAATAATATTATTAATATAACAGTTGGTATTGCTGCAGAAGATATATAGTTTATAACTTGCATTCTATTCATCCTCTCTTTCAATAAATGTCTTTTTAATTCGTTCGCATATTTTATTTTCCCATTTTTATAAATACTTTAGCAGCCATAATTGAGGATATAGCAGCAACTATTGTCGCTATCCATACAGGAAAAATTATCTGTGTTGGAGCAGTAGAATTTAAAGAATTTCTAATAGCTATTACATTTGTAGGTATTAACTGAATTGAAGCTGTATTTATTAAAATAAACATTGCCATTGAATTAGATAATGTCGTTTTATCTTTGTTTTCTTTTTGCATTGTTTTCATTGCTTTTAATCCCAAAGGTGTAGCTGCATTTCCTAAACCTAAAACATTTGCAATTATGTTCATAGAAATTTCTTCTTTAGCTTTTTCATTTTTGGTTAGCTCTGGAAATAAAAATTTTATTAATGGTTTCAAAAAACTAGTTAACTTTTTTATCAGTGTTGTTTTTTTTGCAATCTCCATTATCCCATTCCATAAACACATTGTTCCTAAAAAAGTAAGTGATAAATTTACTACATCTGTTAATGACTCAAAAATACCATTGCTCACTTGCTCTATATTTCCAGAAAAAAAGGCATATATAAATGAAATTACTATAAATAAAGGCCAAATTATATTTAACATATCTCTCCTTTTACCAAATTTGTTTTTTACATGTTATTCTTGTTTTTTTATTTTATGTTTCAAATTTAGTTGTTATTGTAAATGTTTTTAATATTCTTATTTTGACTTTTTAAAAAAAGTAAATTTTTGTAAATTTTCTGTTGATTTTTTACCAAGTTTATGTTATTATAATTATAAATTCTTTGTCGAATAATGTTGTTTTTAAGGAGGAAATATATGAAATCTACTGGAATAATAAGAAGAGTTGACGAACTTGGAAGGGTTGTAATTCCAATTGAGTTAAGAAATCAATTTGGCATATTAGAAAAAGACCCTATCGAAATATATGTTGATGGATCTACAATTGTATTGAAAAAATATGTTCCTAATTGTATTTTTTGCGGGTCTGATAAAGATTTAAGTCAATATAGAGATAAGCAAATTTGTAAAAAGTGTATTAATAAAATTTCTACAATAGAAGAAAAATAGTGTCGTAAAGACACTATTTTTTTAAAAATTTTTGATAAATTTCGTTTTTATTTGTATTTTTATCTTTCGCAATCTGTTTTATTATTTCCTTTTTATCCATTCCTTTTTTTTCATAATACAAATAATGTTCTTCTAAACTCATCTCTTCAAAATTATTTTTTTCTTTAACATTATTATTTAAATCTAAAATTATGACATATTCACCCTTTATCTCTTCAAACTTGGCGATTATTTCGCTTATGCTACCTCTTATAAAATTTTCGTGTATCTTAGTTATTTCTTTTGCTAATGTGCAATTAACATCTCCTATGTTTTCTAATATATCATTTAATGTTCTTAATAATTTATGTGGTGCTTCATATAATATTATAGTTTTATTTTGTTTTGAAATTTCATTTAACTTATTTGTTCTTAATTTTTTATTCAATGGCAAAAATCCATAAAATATAAATTCCTTGGTATTTAATCCTGAACAAATTAATGCATTTACTAAAGCACATGCACCAGGTATAGGTATTATATTTATATTATTTTCTATTGCTCTTTTTACAATTTCTTCTCCCGGATCTGATATCCCGTGGAGTTCCTGCATCTGTAACTAATGCAATATTTTCTCCAGATTTTAATTTATATATTAATAAATCTGATTTTACTTCTTCATTATGTCTATGGTAACTAATTAATGGTTTTGTAATTGCATAATGGTTTAACAATTTTAATGTGTGTCTTGTATCTTCTGCTGCAATAATGTCCACTTCCGTTAGTATCTTTAATGCTCTTAATGTTATATCTTCTAAATTACCTATTGGTGTTGCGACTAAATATAATTTTCCACTCATTGTGTTACTCCTTAATTTTTATTATATATTTTTAATATTTCTTCTGTATATTTACCATCTTCTCTATAAATATATAATGGTTTGTCTATTTTTAAAAATTGTCCTCCGTTTTTTATTGCTTTTATTAATACTAAATTAGGCTCTTTGTTTTCATACGGATATACAAGTTTTATTTCTTTAGGCTCTATTTTATTATGTCGCATTTCGTATATTATGTCTACAAGTCTGTCCGGTCTATGAACCATATAAAGTGTTCCTTTGTCTTTTAACATTTTATAGCTTATATTTATAAAATCTGTTAATGTTGCTGTTACTTCATGTCTAGATATTATTTTTTTATCTTTTTCATTAATTTTTCCTGTGTTTAATTTTTTATATGGAGGATTTGTAACAATAAAATCAAAACTGTTCTTTTCAAATATATTATCTAATTCTTTTATATTTTTATTTATTATTTCAAATCTACTTTCTAACCCATTTAATTGAATACTTCTTTTTGCCATTTCTGCTACTTGTTCTTGTATCTCTATTCCATATATTTTACTGAGCTCTGTTTTTCCACATAAAAGTATGCCCAATATTCCTGTGCCTGTACCTAAATCTAATCCTACTGCTTCTTTTTTTATATCTTTTGCAAAATCAGAAAGTAATACACTATCTATACCAAAGCAAAATCCATCTTCTTGTTGTATTACTTTTAAACCTTTATATTCTAAATCGTCAATTCTTTCATTTTCTTTCAATTTCATTATTTTACACTTACCTTTTGCTTTTCGTTTCTTCTTCTACCTGCTTATTATAGCAATGCAATAAATTACATCGCTTTTAATTTTTTACTTATTTTATTTTTTTGGAAGTAATTTTAGTACCCTTCCCGCGAAATCTCCGAAATTTTGAGATTGTATTATTACTTTTCCTGGTCCTACTAATTTTGTTAAAAATAATCCTTCTCCACCTAAGAATATGTTTCCTAAACCTTTTACAGTTTCTATTTCATAACTTACGGTTGACTCAAATGCTACGACATTACCTGTATCTACTTTTAAAACTTCCCCTGGTCCAAGGACTTTTTCTATTGGATCTCCATCTACTTCAATAAACAAAGTTCCATTGCCTATTGCTTTTTGTAAAATAAATCCTTCTCCTCCAAATAATCCTGCACTGAATCGTTTTGTAAATGCTACTTTAGTTTCTACATTTTGCTCTGCACATAAGAAAGCACCTTTTTGTAATGTTATTCCTTGTGGTATTTGACTTAAGTCAAGTGCTACTATACTTCCAGGAACAGTTGTAGCAAATGCCACAACAGCATCGTCTTTTGTTGCTCTATAATTTGCCATAAATATTGATTCTCCTGCAAAAGCTCTTCCTAGGCTTTTCATTATTCCTCCTCTTGCATTTGTATTCATTTCTATTCCCTCTGTTTGATAAGTCATGCCGCCAGATTGAGTATACATACTTTCACCTTTTTTTAATGTTACTTCCACAACTGGTACAGTTTCTCCTACAATTTTGTAATTCATATATTTTCCCCCTTTTTTTTTTTTATATTTTACATTATATATTAATTTTATTTTATTTTGCAATAGTATAAACATTTTATATTTATTAACATATTATATATTAAAATAAATTTCAAAAGAGGTTTTATATGTATAATAATAAAGATGAAAAAAAGAAAAAAATTAATTTTGCACAAAAAAAAGAGAACACTATTTGTTCCCTTTTTGAAGTAGAAAAATTTTTACGTAGTGGTACTAGAATTATAAATGGTATAAAACTATTTGATATATTAAAAAATTAATTTTGTTTAGTAAATAATATATCAAATTTCACCTTTCCATCTTTAAACTCTTTATTCTCTTCACCATCTATTAGTATTTTTATTTTATTTACCTCGGTTAACTCACACAATGTATTTACTATTGAATATATTGTAGTATTTTCTTCTTTTTCCCCTCCTTGGTGGTTTTCTATAAATTCTTTGGATACATCTAAATACAAAATATCATCTTTTAATTCAACCTTATTTATAACTGTTTCTTTTGGAATTGCTGATTCTAATTTGTTATTTCTTGGTTCTTCAATAAGCATTTCTATTAATGTCTTATATGGGTCATTTAACAATGTTTTGACATCTATTAATCTGCCTTCTGGCATTAATTCTCCTGTTTCTTTGTTCCTATAGTATAAAGAAATAATGGTCTGCCTCATTTGTTCATCTGTGATTTCTTCTTGTGGCTGATATTCTTTTTGAATTTCCCCTCCTTTTTTTTGCATAAAAAAATAAGCTACGATTGCTAAAATAATTGCAAGCAAAATAATTATTAATATTATTTTCTTTTTCACTTTTATCACTCCATTTTTAGCAATTTGAATTATTCATTTTGCTAAGTAATAATTTATTTATTAATAATTATTATAGACAAGTATTTTTTAGAACAAATTTTATTAAATAATCTCTCTTATTCTCTTTCTTTTTTCCAATATAATCATTTGACAAATTTCGCATTTACATATAGAATTATTAGTGTTGAAAGGAGCTACTTAATTATGATTAAAACTTTACATATAGGACTAGATGTTGGTTCTACAACTGTTAAAATAATTGTTATGGATGAAAATTTAAATACAATATATACAGATTATCAGAGACACTTCTCAGATACCAAAAATACTGTTTGCAGTGTATTAGAAAATTTAATTTCAATGTATCCTGACAGTGAATATACAATTGCGCTAACAGGTTCTGGAGCAATCAGTGCATCGAAATTTTTAGATTTGCCTTTTATTCAAGAGGTTGTTTCTTGTAAAAGAGCTGTTGAAAAATATATACCACAAACTGACGTTGTTATAGAGCTTGGCGGTGAAGATGCTAAAATTATTTATTTTGATAAATTTATAGAACAACGTATGAATGGAACTTGCGCTGGTGGAACTGGTGCCTTTATTGACCAAATGGCTAGTCTTTTAAATACAGATCCAGCGGGTTTAAATGAACTTGCTAAATCACATAAGATGATTTACCCTATTGCTTCTCGTTGCGGTGTTTTCGCTAAAACCGACGTACAACCGCTTTTAAATGAAGGAGCAGCCAAAGAGGATATTGCAGCTTCTATTTTTCAAGCAGTTGTTAACCAAACTATTAGCGGACTAGCTTGTGGTAGGCCAATTAGAGGAAATGTAGCATTTTTAGGAGGACCATTAAATTATTTATCTGAATTAAGAAATAGATTTATACAAACTTTAAATTTAAAAGATAATGAAATTATAATCCCTGATGAAGCTCATTTATTAGTTGCAAAAGGTGCTGCTTTGGATTCTCTTAATTCACATACAATAACTGTTGAAAAATTAAAAAGTAAAATTGATGTTTTAAAATCATCTCATGATGATACATCTAACCCTCTAAAACCTCTATTTTCTATTGATGCTGAATATGAAGAATTTAAACAAAGACACTCAAAAGATAAAGTGAAAAAGGCTGATTTAAAAGAATTTAAAGGTAATTGTTTCCTAGGCATAGATGCTGGATCAACAACTACTAAATTAGTTGTAATATCTGAAGATGGAACTCTTCTTTATTCTTTATACGGAAGTAATGAGGGTAATCCACTTCAAAGTGTTATAAATATGTTAAAAAAATTATATTCAGAAAAACCTAAAGATGCCATTATAAGGTTTAGTGGAGTTACTGGATATGGGGAAAAACTAATTCAAACTGCACTTAATGTTGACTTAAATGAAATAGAAACAATTGCGCATTTTACAGCTGCCCAAGAATTTATGCCTAATGTTACAAGTATTGTTGATATTGGCGGTCAAGATATGAAATATATAAAAATTAAAAATGGTGCCATTGACAACATTATGTTAAATGAAGCTTGTTCTTCTGGTTGCGGTTCTTTTATAGAAACATTTGCCAAAAGTTTAGGTCTTTCTATACAAGAATTTGTAAATAGTGCCTTAGAAGCAAGAAAACCTGTTGATTTGGGCTCTAGATGTACAGTTTTTATGAATTCAAAAATTAAACAAGCTCAAAAAGAAGGTTATAGTGTTGGAGATATTTCTGCAGGTCTTTCTTATTCCGTTATTAAAAATGCTATTCAAAAAGTTATGAAAGTTAGAGATGTAAAAAAACTTGGTGCACATATTGTTGTACAAGGTGGTACTTTTTATAATGATGCTGTTTTAAGAGCTTTTGAATTAATAGTTGGAAGAAATGTTGTGAGACCAGATATTGCTGGACTTATGGGTGCTTATGGTGTTGCTTTGCTTGCAAAGTCACAATATGAAAATAATATGGATATGGAATATATCTCTTCTATTGCTAAACCAGATGAGCTAGACAAGTTAAAAATAGATATATCTCATGTACGCTGTCAAGGTTGCGAAAATCACTGTTTACTTACAATAAACAAATTTAGTAATGGAACAAAATATATCTCTGGAAACCGTTGTGAAAAAGGGGCTGGAATTATTGATAAAACTTTAGACAGACCAAATTTAATGAAATACAAATTTGAAAGGACTTTTAATTATACTCCATTAGAAGAAAAAGATGCTCCAAGAGGAACTATCGGTATTCCTAGAGTATTAAATATGTACGAGGATTATCCTTTTTGGTTTACTTTTCTTACGAACTTAGGATTTAGAGTTATACTTTCTGAGAAAAGCAATAGAAAAACATATGAAAAGGGTATGGAATCAATGCCTTCTGAATCTGTATGTTTCCCTGCTAAGCTTTCACACGGGCATATTATCGGATTAATTAATTCTGGAATAAAAACAATATTCTATCCTTGTGTTCCATATTCTAGAAAAGAATATGAAAAAGCTGATAATCATTATAACTGCCCTATTGTAATTTCCTATTCAGAGGTATTAAAAAATAATGTTGAAGAGTTAAAAGAAAAAAATATTAAATTTTTAAACCCATTTTTACCTTTTGAACCACATAAGTTAGCAGAAATAATTATGGAATTACCTGAGTTTAAAGAATATAATTTTACTAAAAAAGAACTTTTAGAAGCTGCTAAAAAAGCTGAACTTGAATATCAACACTTTAAAGATGATATTCATAATAAAGGTAAAGAAACTTTACAGTTTATGAAAGAAAATAATTTGAAAGGAATTGTTTTAGCTGGTCGCCCATACCATGTAGATCCTGAAGTAAATCATGGTATTGATACTTTAATTACAAGTTTAGGATTATGTGTTTTAACAGAAGATAGTATTTCAAACTTAACTGAAGCTAAACGTCCACTAAGAGTTGTTGATCAGTGGGTATTTCATGCTAGATTATATGCTGCAGCTGATTTTGTTGGTAAAAATGATAATTTAGAATTAGTACAGTTAAATTCTTTTGGATGTGGTGTTGATGCTGTAACAACAGATCAAGTAGAAGAAATCTTAACAAGTTATGGAAAAATGTATACATTAATTAAAATAGACGAAATCAACAATTTAGGTGCTATTAGAATACGTATTCGTTCTTTATTGGCTAGTATGAACAAACGTATGAAAAATAATAACACTTCAGAAAATTCAGGCAATTATGAAGTAAATAAAAAAATATTTACTAAAGATATGAAAAAAGATTATACAATATTAATGCCACAAATGGCTCCTATTCACTTTGAGTTTATAGAATCTGCAACACGAGATAGTGGATACAATGTTGAACTTCTAAGAGATTGTACACAACATACTGTAGAAACTGGTCTTAAATATGTTAATAATGATGCTTGTTATCCTTCTATATTGGTTACAGGTCAAATGATTGAGGCACTAGAATCTGGCAAATATGATTTAAATAGAACTGCTTTAATTATGTCTCAAACTGGTGGTGGTTGTAGAGCTACCAATTATATTGGATTTATAAGAAAAGCATTAAAAGATGCTGGATTTGAGAACGTTCCGGTTATTTCATTTAACGTAGTAGGTATGGAAAAAATGCCTGGATTTAAACTAACTATTCCACTAATAGAAAGATTAATAAAGAGTTGTATTTATGCAGATTTGTTACAAAAAATGCTTACTAAAAATAGAGCTTATGAAATAAATAAAGGTGAAACTCAAAAATTATTTGACTCTTGGATGGAAAAGTGTAAAGAATTAGTAAATAAATCTAGTATGAAACAATTTAAGCAAAGTATTTATGATATTGTAGATGATTTTGAAAAAATTGAACTTGATACTTCTATTGTAAAACCTAAAGTAGGTATAGTTGGAGAAGTTTTAATAAAATATCATCCTTTTGGAAATAATTTTGTTGCAGACAAATTAGAAGAAGAAGGTGCAGAGGTCATATTACCTGATTTTATGGGATTTGTCAAATTTATAGCTACACATAAAATTACATTTAATCAATTAATAAAGACAGATGCTGTAAAAGCTAAATTATTTAAAACCGCAATTAAGCTAATAGACCTTTTAGAAAAACCTGTTGTTTCTGCTTTAAAAAAGTCTAAAAAAGGATATTTACTACCTTGCAATATTTGGGAGCTAGAAGAAAAAGTAAATGATATTTTATCTATAGGAAATCAAACTGGTGAAGGTTGGTTTTTAACTGCTGAAATGATTGAATATATAGAGCATGGCATTCCTAATATTGTTTGTATTCAACCTTTTGCTTGCCTTCCTAATCATGTAGTTGGCAAAGGCGTAATAAAGACCATTAGAAGCAAATTTCCAGAAGCAAATATTTCTCCTATAGATTATGATCCTGGTGCAAGTGAAGCAAATCAAACCAATAGGATTAAGTTACTTATGACTGTTGCAAAAGACAATCTAAAAAAGCAACAAAATATAAATAAATCTACTTTGAAAGAAAATACTAATATTGAAGAAAAAAATAAAATTTCCAATTAATTTTGGAAATTTTATTTTTTCTATTTTTCTAAAGTTATTTTTTTAATACTTTTTTATTTATATTTTTTAATTATTTTATTTAATTTATTATTTTATTTAATTTATTTTTTTATTATTATTTTTTTTATTAAAATTAATTTTATTATTTTTATTTTTTAAAATTTATTATAAAAAAATAAATGATTAATTTTTATTTTTAAAATTAATTATTTATTAATTTTATTTATTAACAATTTTGTATTTTTT
>ULMM01007920.1_pt1 | contig 60482 bp, 68 predicted proteins | sample 1951661 | NCBI WGS metagenome assembly ULMM01 (sample SAMEA4835551, study PRJEB28245) | human gut metagenome | biome: gut microbiome; material: fecal sample | place: Denmark | collected 2008 | reverse complement strand
ATGAACTCCAGTGGAGAGCCATTCACTTTCTCTATTGATAATGACCGCAACGACCAACAGAAACTCATCGACACCTTGGTTAAGGCACAGGTGGAGGGATGGAAGGTCAAGATTAAATATCACCAAGTATGGGGTGCGAAGAATGTTTTCAACAATCGCGGTGAGAGTGATTTTTTCGTAGATGATGTAATCGTTCTTGATAAGAATTTCTCTAAGATTGGCGATATAGTGAAGGGAACTTCCAAGCCGAGTGCAAGCGTTCCTAAGCGTGACACCATCCTAGTGAAGATAGTTAAGTAACTAATTGCCCTCTCTTCGGAGGGGGCTTTTTAATTATAGCGTATGAAAGAAGAAGATTTAAAGAAAGCTATTCAGCTGAAGAAAGACCTTGATGATAAAAGAGAACTTTTGCAGTTTGCAAATAGCCATTATGTGGATTTAAGAGTTAACCTTGAAGGAAGGTGCAACAACGAGATTCGCAATGTAGATTACCTTCTTGATAAGGATGTTATCAAAGGACTTAGAGCGATGGTTATCGCCAACATCGAGAAGAGTCTTAATGACATATTGGATAAATTAGAAAAGTTGTAGGCTTATGGGAAGTTTTATAAAAGAGCGTCTCATTTTTGCATACTGCTGGACGCATTCGACAGGAAGATGTAAGAATTGCACTTGTTGCTACACCTTCAAGAAATGTAAGGACTTCGTAAATTCTTTTTGGAAGATACACCGCTACAGGCATTATCACAAGACAAAAGCGAAATATCCATGTACGCTTGTCGAGTTTAGGAAGAGAGTTAGACCATTTGATGCTTTTAATGAACGCATCGCTAAGATGAAAGAGAAGAATGGAAAGGCTTGCAAAGGTAATGGATAAGTACTTGAAGGAAGCTGTCGCTGATTGGAATAAGAAGGAAGTTCTGACCCTCACCATCAGCAAGCAATGGTTCGACATGATTCTATCAGGCGAGAAGACAGAGGAGTATCGGGTGATTAAAGGTTTTTGGATGAGTCGTCTTCTCCTTATCAAGGATGAAGAGTGCAAAGATTTCGATAAGTACAAAAAACTCCACATAGGAAAGAACGAGGAAATGCTTATAGATACCGACACTATCAAGAAATTGTTGGATGATGGTACTATGAAGTTCATACCCTTTACCTACGTACTCTTCAAAAATGGCTACTATGACGATAGCCCAAAGATTGTGAAGGAGATTGAGAGTATTACCATCGGCAAGCCTAAGAAAGGCTTATGCCCCGATAAATGGCTTGATACTGAGTTTTTTATCATTAAATTTAAGTAGCGTATGACAAACAAGGATTTTTATAATGCTCATCTAGGTAAGCGAGTTCTTTATAAGGGCAAGGATATTGGCGCATATGTAGCAGGGTATATTGAAGATAAGTATATCATATTAGGTTTTAATGATTATACTGGCTGCATTCTATACTTTACATCTAAAGTGTATAAAACGCTTGGCGAAACATATAACTCTTACCGATTCGCAAAGTTGAAGTATTTGGAAGTAATAGAATCTTAGTTATGAAAAAGGAAGATAGAATAAAAGTTTGGGAGAAGTACGGCCATCATTGCGCATACTGCGGAAAAGAAATAAAGTTCGAAGATATGCAAGTAGACCATTTCGTTCCCAAGAATCGTGGCGGTTACCCTCGTTGGAGTGATAAGGAAGGTAAGTATGTCGTTTCTCATGGTGAGGACAGTATGGAGAATTACATGCCTTCTTGCCGCGCCTGTAACTTTAGAAAGCGTGATATGGGTATCGAACTATTCCGTGAATCTATAAAGGAACAGGCGAAAGGTCTGCTAACAGGTGCTGCAAAGTTCCAAGTAAGTATGAGTATCGCTTATGGTCTGCTTACTCCTTCTTTCAACAAGCCTATCGTATTCTATTTTGAGAAATGTATGAATTACAAAGATAGACTTACGAAATATACTCAAGGAAGGCTGTCAGAATTATCAAATGTTGACGATTATGAACCAAACAAATTAGCGTTAACTAACCTGTTGTGGTTTCTTGACAAGGTAATCAGTAATGAAGTGATTGTCGCAAAGCTTAAAATCATGTCTGATGCAGACAGGAAACGAATGAAATACCTTTCTAGGTATGATGGTAACGAATCGTTATACGATGATGAATATTCCAAGGCAGAAAGTACTATCGGTAAGGAGTGCTTGGATTATTTGTTGAACAAAAAAGGAGTAGCGTATGAAGATTAGATTAGCAAAGAAGATAGCGCATCATGATAAAGATTTGCGTCCAACTTATCATCTTGCTTATGGGGATAAAATTTATGTATTGAAAAAAGTTATAACAAGATTAAATAGGTATTTAAGAAAGAGAAAGCGAGGTAAGCATGAAGGTTAGACTGGCTAAGAAACAAATGAAGAAGGCTCGTCCGTATTGGGAAAGTCAAGGTTACAGGTTTAGGCGCAAGGCTAAGATTTCATTCTTTCCAAGAGGTTATTATTTATGGTATAGTTTTGTTAATATGGATGGGCGAATACAAAATCACTTTCCTATCCGGATAAAGTCAAGAAGAAAGCGAGGTAAGCATGAAAAGAAGATTCTTTAGATTCTATAAGGCTCGCATTCCTCGCAAGCTAAAGAAGTCTGCGAAGTATGGTATTGAAAGACGTGTATACCCAAAGACTGAAGAGAAGGACACAGCCGTTGGTCATGCATACATCTATACCGAGAATGTTAAGTATGTAATATTAGGTAGACGTACCAAGTGGAAACAAAAGGCACGTTTTAAAATTATAAAAGAATATAAGAAACAACTTGCCTATATGTGGCATAGACAATACGACCGAATGATAACATGGTAACAGAAAAAGCAGAGCCTAGTGCCCTGCTTTTTCCTTGTCTTCACGTTCTCGTTTCTCGGCTATAGCCTGTCTGATCCACGCGCCTTTGTTGCGTCCTATGGATTCGCAAAACTCAAACGTTTCTTCGTTTACATGCGTCACAACCCTGTAGATGAGGGCAGCTGCGCCCTTGCTCGGTGCTCCGGCTCGCTCTCTGCGACCACCCCACCCTGGATGCTGACTGACCTTGCATTGCTGAACCTTGCCCTTGCTATTGATGCGGAACTTCATTTTCAGCCGGTCATTTACCCAAACTTCAGCAATTACCGCATCGGGCGTCTGCTGAAGTGTAGATTTGGCGATGCCGATAAGATAGGCTTTATCCTTGAAGAAGGTCTCTGTCTCATCGAGTATCGCCCAATCATCGTAGATTATGATTCTTGCCCTTTCCATATTCTCAACCTAATATTGCCATCAGTATCGTGAATAAGAAGATAAAGAGCACGAACCATTCCTGTTTACTCATAGCTTACCTCCTTTCTTCTTCTCTTGCGATGATAAATTTGAAGTGCTTTAATAACTCTGTGGTCTTCTTTCCAACCAAAAGAAGTTTTAATCACTCGTTTCGTCCAATATCGTTTCTTCTTTTCTGAACCTAGAAGTATCTTCCTTGCTAGTCTTGCTTTCATTGCTTACCTCCTTTCTTATCGAATTTATTGCCGACAATTTTTAGTTGCCTATTACGCAACATTCTCCCTAAAGTATTTGGGTAGAGAACAGGGTGTTCTGTATCGACCAAACTAAAACTAGTGTTGCCTTGATTCCAAACTACTTCATAGATGCTGCCTGTATCCTCGTATTGTCTGAGCAAATCATGCTCATAGATAGGAAATCCGTTACAATCCCGTGCACCTGTAAATTGGCAGAGTGTGTTGGTGTCAATCAAATATGAGTTTATTACACCAAGTTCTTTATGTTTAGAAAAAACTTCGCTATTTCTGATAGTAGGGGAACAATCAACCCACGAACCTGTTCTTACTCGTATTGCCTTGAAATTGATTTCGCTCATTTCTCCCCTCCTTCCTCGATTACTCCTATCGGTTTGATGTCGTTCACACTTTCGTCCTCGGTAAAGAAGGAAACCTTCATCATGTCGCTCACGTAGGCCATTGCCACAACATCTTCATGTGCGTTCTTGATGATACAGATGTCTCCTCTTACCTCATTCTGCGTTTTCAGATACTTCACGGCTGCATCCTTCACCGCCAAAGGATTCATTTTCTTTGTTATCGTCTCACCCGACTGAGGGAAGACGAAGATAAATTCTTGCTTATTCATATTCTTAAAACTCAAATAATTCTAGTTGTACATATCTCTTCTTCGGGAGTAGATTTTCTGTCTCCTTCAGTATCTTAGCTGCGCTCTTGCAAACAGAACTATTCCGGTTGCGCTCTTTCTCTATCTGTACGTTAAGCCAATGCTTTGCCCAATTCAAAGCATGCTCAATGGCATCTTCCTGTGTCTTGAACCAATTCGTGTTGCTGAGGTTCGTTCCAAACGACCCTCCTCTATCAGCAAGCATATACATCACTCCATACGTCCACTTTCCTCTAACATAAGCTGTGGATATTTCGATATGGGGGATTCCGCTGCCGATTTCTGTCTTATCAGGATTCGTGCATACACCGAACTCATTGAATAGAAATTTCTTTATCATGATTCCATTTCACTTTCTGTTATTAACAACTCATCAAACATAATACTATCCTTGCATGAGCAGCTCCATGATGATTCGTCCTTGTCTTCAGACACTTCATAGTTATCGGGATATTCCTCCTTGTAGAAGTCTAGGATATTATCCTCCTCTTCTGTCATCCGCTCCTTGGCTGCGGTCTTGGTGCGATATACTCCAATAATATTAACGCCCGAATAGTCTTGATTGTCTGCTCCGTGCTTAATCAACACAAATACTTTCTGTTTCTTCATCTTACTCGCCCTCCTTCTCTTCTACATCAAACGAAACACTTTCCAACTCGCCATTCTCCAAACAACCCAAATCGTACAAACGTCTTGCGGCATTCTCTGCGTCTTCGGATGATGCTGCGTCTAGAGATACCTTGTAGGTGATTCTCTCCACGATTTCTACTACATACTTCTTCATAATCAAATCCTTTCTTTTAAAATTAAACTTGGTGGGCGGATGGTACGTTGCAACCATCTGTAGCGGCTTGAATACCGCATTCGCCCTATATATAACAACAACAACTATTTTCTCTTCTCGTTTATCTTCTCAAGACAAGTGCTCTTGTCTACTTGCATTCCGTTCGGCAGAAAGAACCTCTCAGTAAATGAGGTCTGCTTGATGATGAACGTTGTACTTGCCCTGTATCTCCGTCCGAACTTGTCAACGTAGATGGCTCCCTTGAAAAATTTTATAATTATCGTCATATTGCTTACATCTCCTCTACAATATCTTCAAAACTCTTCTTCTTAATCTCCATGGAAATCAGACTGCTTATGTCTAGAACTTTCGTTTCCTTGTACTCTCTGGACGTATCGTAAATATAGATGCAGAAACTATCTATCTCGTACTTTTCGCTATTGAACAAAGTATAGCTTGATGTAGGAAAGCGGAAAATGATTCTGCTCCAATCCTTTTTATCCAACAGATTTCTAACAACTGAATTAATCATACTTGAAATGGTTTATGAGGGAGATTTCTCTCCCTCGGGTTAAACTTACTCCTTCATCAGACTTTCTACAAGTTCTTCCTTTGTGGCAAAGACGTCTACACCATTGGTGTATGCATTATCATGTTGTAATAAAAGTTTACAACATTCCTTGTCTTTGCTGTCTTCAAGGATGACGCGAGTAATCGTCTTCTCAGCTATCTTGTTATCACGCATAATGAAAACCTGCTGACCAACATAGAAGTTGGTTTTAAGACACGTCTTTGCTCGTTCCTGTACTTCCCAATCAGACGATAATTCCATACATGCGTACACTTCCTTGCCTTCTGAGAGGTCTTTGGTGATGTGCTCGAAGATTTCCTGTTCTGTTGGCTCTCGCTCTTCTCCGGTCTCTTCATCATCGATGGTGTAAATACTATATTCCCAACCTTCCTTGTCTACAAGTTTGAGTCCGGCTGCCTGTGCCTTTACTACGTCTTGTATGGTGTTAATCTCAACTCCTACAAAATTGTTACTCAATCTAACTGCCTTAGTTGTCTTCATAATTTTATCTCCTATAATTTAAATTGCTCCGTATTTCTTTGATAAATAATATCGGAAAACGATTGCTTGTGCCCTTGATATGGCGATACGTTCTCCTTTTGTGGCCTCCTCGTTGCTGAAAGCTAGAAGAAGGTCACTTAACTTCTGTAAATCATCTGCGCTCATAGTCTTTACTTGTTAATGACTTTAGCATCATAAGTTCTGCCGATAATCTTATCTATCTTTGCTTGCTGCTGATAATCTGTGCAGTCGGCAAAGTTCTCCTGTCCCTCATAGAAACGTGCTGCATTCTTCAGCTCATGGAGTGTTGCTTGGGTGTAGTCCTTGTTAGGATCAACTTGCCTAAGATTCTCACATGTCTTGCAATACTCGATGAAGTCTACTAGCAAAGATTTCTCCTCGCTCTTGCTCTGCTGCATTCCGGCTCCCATAAGAGGTAGGGCAACTATCGTTGCCACTACCAAAACTATCTTAATTCTCTTTTTCATATTACTCGTCCTCCATGTCTTTTGCTGCTCTCAGTCTGTAGCCTGTAAGACTGCCAACTAAGAAGATTAATACATAAATTGTGATGTCCATAACTTAAACCTCCTTAATATCTTAAAATCTTTTTGATTACTGCGGCTGCGAGAACATCGTTAGCGGTTATAGGTCTCGGCTCTGTTATGCTTTCTGCCCATGCTGCACCGCCAAAATACCAATGTTCTTTTCTCCATTCCTCACAAAACTTCTCGGCCTCCCAACGTGTAGGGAACTCCTTTTCTCTCATTTCCGAGTGCGGTCTACTGCCATACTCGTAATGTGCAATGTGATGTACTTTCATATCAATTTCCTTTCTTTTAATTGTTATACTTGTGCGGTCTCACGGCTTGAACGTGATGTGCTTCTCTATTCGCTGACCGCTCCATGTTACTTCTTGCCAAAGTTGAAGATTCTAACGAACTGATAGAAGGTTTTGTGTCCTACAAGGTGAAACAAGTCTTCAAAGATGTACTCCTTGCATTCCTTTGTTCCTTCTCTGTACACATCTTGCATCTGCTTTGCGGTCATATAACCGCTAGTAAGCCATTCGAAGAATAATGCCCCTAAACTCTCGTAGGCGTTGTTCTTGTCATAGAACTTCTTCTGCTGCTCGTAAGTTTTGTTCTTTCTCATATTCTTATCTCCTATCTTTAAGATTCTATACCATTCAATTTAAGGGCGATTGCCTTTAAGTTCTCAATTCTCTGTTGTGCATTCGGTGTGAGTTCCGCACCACAAATAAGAACTGCTTGTGAAAGGTTCATTACCTTGTCGTATATAGCGAGAGTGATGCTTGAAATCTCATCGCTCGTAAGTGTTATTGTCTTCTCCATTTTCTTATCGTTTTAATTGTTCAACTTTGCTTTAATCTCTTTGAACTCCTTCAATCGCTTGTGCGTTATAGGAGTATCATCGTGGCTTGAAATACATTCCTCTAGAAGGATTATTCTGTCGTTAATAGCTGATGTGATATTGTATATCTCATCGCCCGAAAGCGTTATTGTCTTTTCCATAATCGTTTATTTTAATCTTGTTATTTGATACTTATAGAATACTTTTTCCTCGGGAAGGATTTCACTTAGCTTTATATACTTCGTGAAAATGTTGTCGTACATATCCCTGTCACGTCCTTTGTACTTGTAGCCTAACTTCTTCATCTGTTTCTTGATTTCCTTCACACGATTATCAGTGCATATCTTACAGGAAATCGGTTCAACTTTTACTCCTCCTTCAGCGGGTATTCTAACTATACTGAACTCTACGATATTATTTGCCATAACTCTTAACTTTAATAATTATTCTTTCCACCAATCGGAAACGTCACTTCTCTTGAGGTGTCTCATTTCCAAAAAATCTTTGATGGTGCTGCAATATGTGTTCATAGAATAGCAATCGCCCTTCAATATAACATGAACTTCTTTAGCCATAGTCTTATTTTAATGTTGTTATTGTTACGAAGTAGATAACTTCACGTTCCGAGTTAGATAACTCCTCAGCCATGCGCTCATACCTAGTGTAATAGCGTCCGTGTGTATCTTTGAAACGTCCTACGTACTTGTAGCCAACTTCCTTGTTAGCTTGTTTTGCGATTTTTACTACATTCTCGCTAAGCACTTTTGTGAAACCTTCATACCGAAATGTATCTCCGTTTGTTTTTCTGATAGTGCTGTACGTGTTTACCAAATATTTTCCCATAATCTTTTGTCTGTTTGGCGTGGGGAGGGGCGTACGCCCCGTGGGGGCGCTGCCCCCTTATCTCCCCACATTGTTACTTACCATTCCTTACTCATTTCATACACCCAATATACACCTTCATGTTGTAAGGAGTACTCTTCTGCCTTTTCTCTTGTGTCGAATTGTGCAACAACTTCGGGTTTCCTGTCGGGTTCGCAAATGTAGTCTTTCACAACTATGTAGTCCTTCATGCACTTGCCTTCATCTTTGAACACTCCAAAGTATTGTTCGTAATCTTTGAACACAAGTACATCAACAAGTTTACCTCTGTACATTACAGGATACTTCCCGATAAACGGATATTCTCCCCAAAACTCTTTGATGTACTCATCATTGTCTTCATATCCTTGAGGTTGAACCTCATCTTCGTCTAAAATTACGTAACCTTCTTCGGTATATCGAAGGTCACAAATGTAATAATCTGCTAACTTTGCCATAGTCTTTAATATTTTAGTCGTACAACTGAGTGAGTACGTTATCGTACAGGTCTCTTGTCTTCTTAACGCTGCTACCCTTCCAATGAAATGGATTCTCGTTTGCAGTTCTTCTAAGCGTGTTTGCTATTACCATAGCCTCAGCCTTAGTCAATTCTAATAAACACATCTTTGTTGTTTCCATTGTCGTTGTTGTTAAAATGTTATACATACAAAGTGCAGGTGTACGTTTGCGCCCAACGTTCACAAGTTATATGTGACCTAACTCCCTTCGTTTAACGTCCGTGGGTTGACGTGTTTCGATGTTTCTCTAGTCTAACACGACTAGCGTTTTTACATCTTGCGTGATGAGTGTTTGAGACTTCTTTGTCTTGTTGCTTTTTAGAGTGGCAACTAACTCGGTCGCATTTTCCTTTGAAGTTTGAAGAGTTCTATCTCTCTGACTTTCCCGACTAATCTGTACTTTTATAGAGGTAGTTAAACGTGAAGTTCTAAACGTGCCATCGTTCCTCTTGAAATCAAACCAACTTGATTTCGGGTGCAAATATAGCGCATTTCTGCGAAAGTTCCAAATGTTCTGCGATATTTCTTTCTTATTTTCACGCTATTTAACCAAAAAGTAGCGCATTTATGCGAAAGCCTTAAAGAATTTAACAATTAATAGCGCATTTCTGCGCTTAATAAAAATAAAAAGTTTCTCAAAAATGCGCTATTATCAAAATAATTTCGTATCTTTGCGCCATTAAATTAGATTATTATGATAGAATTACGAATAAAAGAGTGCTGCAAAGAGCACAATATATTAGTTTCAGAGTTAGCCACACAGATGGGTTATGAGCATGTTACAAGTCTAAATCAGCTACTTAGACGTAGAAAGATTGGACTAGACAAGTTAGAACAAATGGCAGAGATAATCGGCTGCAAGGTGTCCGAACTCTTCGAGGAGAGTGATAAGAGTGACTTTGCATCGTTTATACGCTATAATGGCATCCATTATACTGCCGATACATTGGAGGAGTTCTTCAAGCAAGTTGATGAATTAAAGATTATAGCAAGATGAAGAAGTTTTTAAGTAAGGTTGGCACATTCTTAGGCGGTTTGCTTGGATTCTGCTTTGTTGCGGTTGTCTTGGTGTACTCCTTCAAAAGTACGTTCTTTCACAACGTGAACGAAGACGTTGAGCGTAAACAAGAAGAACAAAAAGAAGAGTATCATAGGGAGTATGAGGAAATGGAAGTTTTTGCAGATTATGATACATACTACTATCACTTCGATTACAACTGCAAAGGAGTACACGATGATATGACTGAAAGAATGCCACTTTATAAGGCAGAGAACGAGGGGTTCGAGCCTTGCCACTTTTGTGCAGAGTAGTGAGGGCGTCAGCCCCACAGGGCATGGGGAGGGCGCTTGCGCCCGTGGGGGCGCTGCCCCCTTATCTCCCCCGAGGATTCTTCACTCTCACCCATAAGGAGAACACACAAGAGAAGAGAGAGTACAGGAGACCACACAACCAAAGAAAACAATTTCCCTAACTAGGAAAAAATATTTCTCCAACTAGGAAAATAAAAACCGCCTAAATCATCTTCAAAAAGCCTTAATCCTAGATGAGCGCATTATCTTGCACAAAACCATGAAATCTACGAAAAACCCACAAAATCGGCTCTAATCTGCTTGCAAATGGCTCTTAAACGGCTCAAAACTCACGAATTTGGGAAAAATCCCGACCAACTGCCCGAAAATCGCAAAAATCTTCAGAAATGGGCGAGTTTAGCGTTGATTGTGGGTGAAAACCATTCAAGAAGGTTGAATGCGCCTAGTTAAAGTTTGCTAACGAACTCCTTGCGTGCGTGCGTACCTATTAATGCAAACATCCTTTTTTGTTTGCAAAGAATCTTCTTTTATGAAATAAGAACTTTCTTTACATCACGGCTTTATTCTCCATCGGGAACAACTGAAACTAACTTGCTTATATTTAGTCACTTGTCTTTTCTTTACAATAATCACGTATGTTTACAAAATGGGTTTTCTAGAGGGCAAAGAGAGAGGAGAAGAAGGGGTGAGTTGCGCCCCGAGAAAGAAATTTGTGGGATTTGGGGCGATTTTGAACGAGGTTGGAACACGGCAAAACGGAACTTCAAATATTATATATTTGCCCTCGAAACATCAAATAATTGCAATTATGACGGAAATATTATCAAAAATCCCAAAGCATTTGACCTCTTGTCCTGTACTCACGGACAAAAAGGAGTGGATATTAGGTGCTGCTGCCTTGGCGGGCGGTGTTGCGTCTTCTCTCTTTGGTGCAAACAAGGCGAAGAAGGCGGCTAGAAGGGCACAAGCGGAGAACACGTACAGAACGAACGCTGAGAAGGCTTGGTACGACAAGAACTACAACACGGACTACCTTGATACGAAAGCGGGTCAGAACCTCATGAGAAGGGCGAAGGAGGTACAGGATGAGTACGTCCGCAAGGCTGATGGTGCTGCTGCCGTTGGCGGTGGAACTGCTGCAAGCGTTGCGATGGCAAAAGAAGCAGCTAACAAGGCTATGGGCGATACGATAGCCAACGTAGCGGCACAGGACACGGCTCGCAAGCAGCATGTGGAGGATGCTCACCTTCAGAACACTCAGCAGTTGTCTAGAGAACGTCAGCAAATCGAGCAGCAGAAGGCGCAAGCCACTAGTGATGCGGCTCAAAATGCGTCAAATGCTATGTTCAATTTCGGTGTGAACCAATTGGGGTCAGAACTCGAAGGTGCTAAAGGGGTGAAAGCCAACGCTTTAGGCTCAAATGAAAAGCCAATTGATAACACAAATGTATCACACACCATGAATGAGACCGCTCGTTCTGCTGCAAGCGACCATTTGGCTGAGAGCATGATGACTCCCGAGGAGAAGAACCAATACCGCTTGAAGAAGGCAGTTGGCTTGTCGGGGCTTGGGTAGCAGCTAGGAGGTGGAGCGGACGAGCGACAGGCAAGGTGGACGAGGCACAACAGGCGCCCCCAAGACCCCCACCCCCTTTGACCACCGTTGCAAATTATAGTAGAATAATACAAATAAAGAAATTCTGCCTCCCCCCACCCCCTTTTTCTGGATTTCGGTTTTCCGATTTCCCCCACCCTTAAATTTTCGGGAAGTGTTAAAATGATTAAATATAAATAATATGGAAGTAAAGATAGGAAAAGGTCTTTTGTCTCAGACAGAAAAGCCATTCGAGTCTAGCAATAATAAGATAACGCTAGATGATTTAAGGAAGTTCTTAAAAGAAATGGACGAGCAGTATAACCATAGAGTAAATACTAGAAGAGAGTATTGTGCTCGGTTGATATGCAAGGATGGAAAAGTCCGAAATGTGCAAGTGGTAGAAAGCAAGAAAGAATCTGATGAGTGGGGTTCTAAATTCTACTATTACAAAGAGACAGATAACGGCATTATTCCTGCATCATACCACGATATTATAAACCTGTTTTTAAAACATAAAACAAAATAGATTATGACATTTGAAGAAGCAAAGAAGATATTGAAGAAGGAAGGTTTTCACATGGTTTTAGCGAATAAAGTCATATACCAGAATGGTGCGATAAGAGAATTTGAGAAGCCAGAAGTTTGCGAAGCCATAAAGGTAGCCAATGCCAATAGATGGACTGTTGGTTTGTCTCCTATTGAATGGTATGAGCGAGAGGCTCGCTTGAAGAAGGAGCTTGAAGAGCATGCTAACGCACCTGTCTCTGGTAAAGAGAAAGCAAAGAAAGGCAACCCTGCCCTTAAAGAAGCAGCTTCCCAGTTCAACGATGCCTTGTTGGATGAGCAGGCAAAGCAGATTGACGAGCAGAATAAAGAGATTACTCGTTTGCTTTCGCTTGTAGAGAAGAAGGAGAACAGTATCAGCCGACTCTATTATGAAAAATCAGTTCTGGAGAAGGAAAATGAGGATTTGAAAAAAGGTGAGATTCCTGCGAGATACTTCGATAAAGCCTTGGTTGACGAACAGACTGAGAAGATCAAGAAGTTGGAGCATGAAAAGCTCGACATATTGGAAATTGCTAGTTCTTCCAAGCAAACCATTGCTGAGCAGGGAAAGAAGATTAAGCATCTCGGCAAGGAGATTACACGACTTAACAAGATTATCCACAATAAAAACGAGGAACTTCGCCTTACAAAGATTCGTGAGAAGAATCTTGCCGAGTTAGGTCTTAAGTATGTTGGGGAGAACGAGAAGTTGAAGAAGAAGCTTGCAGACAAGATTGTTGACGAGATTGATGCTCGGGCTTTGAAGAGTGCCGAGAGTGCTCTCGCTTATAAAGAGAAGGTGATTGCAGAGAAGGACGAGGTAATTGCCGACTTGGGCAATGAACTGGCGGCTACCAAGAAGGAGTTGGAGGAGAAGACCAAGCTGGTTGAAGAGGTTCGTAAATACTCTAAGGAGTATCGTGAATACGGTATTGAAGCTGTAAAGATGATTCGGAAGATGGCAAAGGCTATAGTTTGCGAAAAACCCATTTGTTCAGAAGACTTCAAAGAATATCGCCGCTTAGCGAATGGCTACAGTTTCAACCCTCAGCTTCCTGATTTAAGCGAGGAAGAGGATAAGAAACTTTCTCCTGTCAAAGATGACAATTCTAATGGAGACGTTACAAACCAGAAAGATATTTCTCCAAGCTTAAAGGTTACGGTTAGGCTATTTGGTGATGATGTTATAGACTTATTTAAGAATATGCAACACTTATGGTAGTAAACAATAATCAGAATACGCAGCAGCCTAGGAAGAAGCCGGTAACTATCGGCGGCTATCCTGAGGCTGTGCATGACCTGATGAGGGCGAAATATCCCGATTATGATCAGGTGATGAATGGAGGCAACGGAGGAGCCGCGGGGGTAAATGGCGGTGCTGGCGTTAACTTCTTCGGGAATGGGGGCGGTGCTACCGGTAAGTTTGAGGCTCAGCCTGTTCAGACTGGCGCAGCACCAATTACAGACTTCACCCAGATGCCTAAGCAGGAAGAGTTCGTTCCGCAGGGAAGTGGTAATGCTAACCCAGCCTTGGGACCAGTACAGACTCCTTACATGGGCGATGCAGCAGAGAATACTCCTCAGCCTCAGAGCAATTTTGAGGGAATGCCGCAGCCTTCTACAGGTTGGAATGCTGACGGAACACCTCGCTATGATACGCTTTCTACTGCTCTGAGCGGCTTTCAGATGCCGCAGGAACAGCAGGTTCCAGAGTTTGAGGCTGACCCTAAAAAAAGGGATGGCGGCTTTTTCAGTTGGCTCGGCAAGGTTATACCGAAGAGTAGACCGGGAATGCGTGATGGCGAGACTCCTGACGAATATGACCGCAGAATCACTACCAACCGAGAGCGTATTGCAGCCTTTGCAGATGCTATCCGTCACATGGGAAACATCATCAACACTTCGAAGGGTGCGCCTCTGCAGGTGTTCAACGACCCTACTGCCATGATGGAACAGGGTTATCAAAACCGCAAGGCTCAGAGACAGAGACAGGCTGCCCTTGATGCGGATGCTGCCTATAAGCAGGCAAACTTCGACCTAGATAACCGAAAAGCACAGGCTGATCAGGTTTATAAGGAGTATCTTATGGGTCTTCGTGGTGAGGGTAATCAGCTTGCCAAGGATAAGTTTGAGTACCGAAAGGGAAAGGATGAGGCTGCTGCCCAGTATAAGAAGGATAAGGATAAGCGTGACTTCGAGTATAAGAAGGAGCGTGACAAGGTGAAGGATGAGCAGGCTAGGCAGCGTCTGGCTATTCAGCAGTATAACGCAACCCATAAGGGGCGTGGCGGCGGTGGACGGTCAGGCAGGAGCGGTAGCGGCTCGGGAGCCAAGTACTGGTTTGAGGATAAGAACGGCAAGATGCGCTATCAGCCTAACAAGACCATGTGGGAACAGGAGTACTACCGTGAATACGGCAAGCTTCCGCAGGGCGAGACTTCTACTTCTACCAGTACAAAGACCATCAATCCGAAGACTGGCGCAGAGGTAACGACCACCACAAGAAGAAAGGGTGCATCTGTTACCAGTCAGGCAGCAGCTTCGCAGAATGCGGCTAGGAATGCGAGAAACAGACCAAAGCCTGCCGGCAAGTCGAAGAACGGCTATAAAAATACAAAGAAACTTGGATTATAAACATTAATATATAATATATGGCTGGAGATAAATTTGACCAACTTTATAACGCCTTGAAAGCCGATGGCGCAGTATCGGGAACTAGAGAACATTTCAGACAGTTCGTGTATGCGCCTGGCAAGCAGGGCTATCATAACAGAAAGCAGCTCTATGATGCGCTTCATGCAGACGGTGCTGTTTCCAGTAGTTCGTATGAGGAGTTTGCGCAGCGACTCGGACTTCACGCAGTAAATCCGAAGCCTCAGCAGCAGAAGCCAGTTCAGCCTGTCAAGAAGCTGACGATGAAGCAGAGAGCGCAGGAAGTCGCAGCTCAGTATCGGAAGCCAAGGCAGCAGAAGGCTCAGCAGCCTAGAACGGCTACTACTTCTGGTACAGACTACATGCAGAACTGGCGGTTGATGCACATGCGTAACGACCAGATGAACCCGATGCAGCAGGCGCAGGCTAGTAATGCGCGCGCACGCATGCAAAGAGCACAAGAGCAGTCAGCACGTCAGGAGCAGCAGAGAGCTACCCCTATCAGCAGAAGCAGAATAACCCCTACTGCCAAGAACTTCAACGAGACGATGCAGCAGCTTTCTACTCCTGAAGCTCGCAGGGCTAGAGCCAAGCAGCAGAGAGAGGACGATGCTAGAGCATTCGCCCAGTATGAGGTGGAGGGTAACAAGTTCGTAAGAAATGACGGCCAGTCCAAAGGTATTTTGGGTAATGATCTGCTCGAACTGGTAGATTCTTCCATGAATGAGGCACAGGAATTGACACGTCAGCAGTATCAGCAGAACCTTGACAAGATGGGCGGCATCTATGCGCCTCAGTCAGTAAAGGAACAGGCTTTCCGTGATGCACAGACACAGGAGCAAGTGAACCGACAGAACGTTCTGATGAACAATCTGAGCAGCAAAATCAACGAGATTTATTCGCAGAAGGGAATGCAGCGCCATATTGCCGAGAGCGCAGAGAAACTGAACATGAGTGTAGAGGAATACGTGGACAAATACGTTACTCCAGAGATTATGAACTATGCTCAGAAGGCTCTGACGATGCGCAACCAGGAGGAAATCATGCCTCATGGTGCGCTTGACTATATTGTCAAGAACCTCAGTAACTCTATTATCGGTATGGTGGTGGCTCCATCTGTTATGTCTAGAGATACAAGACAGAGATTGCAGGAAGGTATTGCCATTGCAGATGGTGATGCGGAGATTCAGAAGGTTGCCGGACACAAGGATGAAACCTATCGCTCGGGAATCGGTACGAGATTCGCTTCTACTGCAGTAAACATGGCTGCTGATTCTGGTCCGCTCGCCGTAATCGGTGCCGGCGCAAGTGCTGCCGTGAATACTGGAACCCGAGTTCTGACTAACGGACTGGTGAAGGCTGGCGTGATGAAGGCAGCACAGAAGCTTACCGCCCAGCAGATGGCTTTCAAGGTGGCCAACATGACTACGGCACAGAAAATCATGTCGGGATTGGGAACCAGAACGGCAACAGGTGCGCTGAACCTTGCAGGATATTCGGGTGTGACTACTGCTTTGAATCAGGCTTCTACTGGCGATGATACTTCGCTGCAGGCTATCGGTGAGGCTGGTCTGAAAGGTGCTGAGCATGGTGCGGTAACGGGTGCGATGTTTGGAGTTTCGGGCGCAATCATGTCTCCTTGGGTTTCCAAGTTCGGTATTACAGGTATGGAGAAGAGTACTGGCGAGCGGTTGCTTCATGGCGCGCAGAAGTTTGGTGCTACGGCCGCCGGACTGGGCGTTGAGGCTGGAACCATGATGGTTGCCGACAACGTGACCGGTGATAAGGATATTTCATTCGGCACTTGGCTGGAAGATGTTGTGATGGTTGGCGCATTCAAGGCTGGCGAGTCTAGTAACTTCGTGAAGATGGGCAATATTCTGCATCATCTTACTCATAATAGCGGTGGTAATTTCGTGATTGGAAAGAATGCCAATGGCTCTCCTATTGCCGTGGATATTCGTCTGACTCCTGACGAGAAGAATGAATTGATTTCTTCTGCATCTGGCAAGAATCTGATGGATGCTTTCGTGAAGGTGGACCGTGCATCGAAGACAGCACCAAGAGATCCGAAGTATAAGACTGCTTACACGGATTTCATGAACGACCCTGACGTTTCTCAGAGCACCAAAGAGAAGGTGAATGCGGCCATGGGACTGTTTAACACGACAAGAGGCAAAAGCTACCGAAGCGTGAACGACGTGAAGAATAAGCAGATTCTTGAATACACAAAGAATGGAACGCTGCTTACACGTACATCTTATAAGAATGCCGATGAACGCAGAGCTATTCTTTACAAGCAGAAGCTTTATCGTGATAATGACGATATGATGTCGCTGATGGGCTACGCAAGGATGAAGGATATGCAGTTCATAGATGATGATGGAACTGTCACTAATCTAGCGTTTAGATTCCTTAAAGAAAACGGATATGACGAGAATAAGGATATTACAGACCCGAATAATGCCCGACTGATTAATGACTTGCACAACCAGAAGAGTGCGCTCTATCTTGATTGGACGAAGTATGCAGATAAGAACGGTTTGCTTGGCTACCTCAGATCAGAAAGCAAAGGTTATACTAATAACTTCATGGCTTCTATCAAAGAACTTCTTGGTAAAGAAGGAAGCATTGTTATTGATATTGACAAAATCATGCGCAAGGACCCGATGAAGCGTACTGATGAGGAGAACAGAATCTTCTATCATGTGAAGAGAGCACTCGAAGATGAGCTTTTCCCTAGCTGGAGGCCACACGCAGACCAGTCTGCCAGCCAAGGTAAGACGGTTGCCGAGGAGCATAGTCTGGGAACGGACAACCCGGATAGCGGCGTGGTAGTTGATGAGTTGCGCAATCTTCGCAACGCAGAGCAAGCCCTTGATGCAGCGATGGATAGCAACGATGTGTTCAAGCAAACCTTTGAGCAATTGCACCAGCAGGGCTTAACGCCGGCACAGATTTACGATGCACTCATTCAGAATGGATTGATACAAGAAGAGTTGACCCCACTTGCCCAATATATTAATGCGAATGCCAGAGTGCAGGGTATGCAGCAGGCTACTGCCGACGCTATAGAGGAAAACGTGAAGAGCTTTATTTCAGATTGGAGCTATCACGGAACCTTGAACGGTCAGGCGATGAATGGCGAGCAGGCTCTGTATGTTCAAGACAGCAACGGAAGAACACTTCTTGTTGGTTCGGGTGATGTTGCCTTCGACCAGACTACAGGTAGAGCCAAGGAAGGCAGCGGCGATATGCTCGTCTGCTTAGATCCTAATACAAAGGAAATGGTTTACGTGAAGGCAGACGAGGTTACTCTGCTCCAAAACCAGCCTATCGACCAGTTTGCTGCAGAATATCGTCAGAGATTGCAGATGAAGAACTCTGAGCCTTACAATCAGGCGGCACAGGAGCAGGCGATGCAGGATGCAGCCAAGGCGCAGCAGGAAGTTCAACCTAAAGAAAATAAAAATGAAGAGATTAGTAACAATGAAACAGATGGAAAAATTCGAAAAGGCGACAATGCCAATAGTGGAAGTGATGGAGAAGCAGAGGAAAATGCTAGCGAAGGCGATGCCTCAGTTCAACAAGTAGAGCAGCCTCAGCAGACCCGTAAGTTTGCCGATGGTACAGATGTTCCTATGGCTACGGACAGCAAGGGAAGACCTACGCCTGACTATGCTAGCATGACTCCTGAGCAGAGTGCGGAGATTCTTACTGAGGATTTCGGGGAGAATGCCGAGAAGGTGGTGGACGGACAGATTAAGAAAGCTGAGAATGCTTTGAAGGATGCCGAGAAGATGAAGGTGGACTATACCGCCGAGCCTAACGACATCATGGAGCAGGAGGCTTTGAAGAATCAGACTATTGAAGCTGCCAAGAAGCAGCTAGAGCACGCTCAGAATATCAAGAAGACTATGACTGCCAAGAAGGTTGCCGAGACTGTTGGCAGTACTGAACAGACTGAGGGCGCTCATGAGGCTGGCAGCGTGGCTGCACAGAAGTTTGTGAATGCACCTAGACTTGTAGGCAACAAGCGCACAAGAATGCTGCCTGACGGAGAGACAAAGATTAAGGGACACTATGAGATTGTTCCGGCAGAAAGTCTTACTCCTTCTCATGATGTGAATAACGACTATAAGAAATCTGAGGGATTCCCTACCGATGCTGAGGGCAGAACCGTGAACGATCGTGACTATGAGCACGACAAGGCAGCTCAGCAGAATACGGACCAGATAGCCCGAAAGTATAACGGTATGGCTATCGAGCAGGTGCCAGTGGTGTCTGACGAGGGCATCGTTTATGATGGTAACGGTAGAACGATGGCAGGACAGAAGGCTGCAAAGGAAGGCACGGACGCAGAATACATCAACGATCTCTTGGAGAATGCCGAGAACTTCGGCTTTACCAAAGAGCAGATTGAGCAGAGCGGAATCGAGCATCCACGTCTGGTGTTGGTGACGGATGAGAGATTGCCATACGATGCAGCTACCTTCGCTAAGTTTAACCGAAACGAGAAGAAGACTCAGAGTAATACCGAACAGGCGGTTGCCAAGGCTAAGACCTTGACTTCTGACGAGGTAGGTGCGATTGTTGCCGAGATTGAGGGAAATGGCTCTCTTGATGCTTTCTTTAACAATTCCAAGGCAATAAATGACTTGGTAAAGACGTTAGTAGATAAAGGCATCATCGGACAGAACGAGGTGGCGCAGATGATGGATAGTCCTGAGCGACTTTCTGCACAAGGCAGGGAGTATGTGAAGAACCTTCTTTTGGGTTCAATCTTCAAGCCAGAGACTATCAGAATGCTGGGCATCGACTCTACGGTGAAGAACAAGGCTATCAACGCTATCCGCTCGGTAATGGATAATATGAAGTTGGGCGAGTTCTCTCTTCGTGATGAGATAGATCAGGCTATCCAGTTGCTCTATGAGGCAAGACAGGGCGGCAATAAGGTTGATACGCTGCTGAGAACACCATCCATGTTCGGTGAGGATGCAGCTAAGCGCTACCCTTCTATCTCTCAGATGATGGCTTTAGCCTTGGAGGGCAAGGTTTCTGATTTCAGAGATTTACTTGACGAATACAACCGCATCGCTAAGGCTAGAAATACTGGCGAGGGCAATATGTTTGAAGCAGCTCCTACCAAGGAAGAGTTAATTAATGAGTATTTGAACTTTAAAAAATGGCAAGATTATGGAACAGGACATTCAGAAATTGAAGGAGGCCATGATGTTTCAGGCGTTGAAGAACCTCAACAAGAAGCATCAGGAGGAAATGAACCAGCAGAAGCAGAGCGACGAAGAGTAGAGGAACCTGACGATTTGGTAAACAAGGAACTCGAAAGTCGTATTGAAGTGACGGACGAGGAAACCGAGACTCCATCAAAGAATGGTCCTATCATGAAGCAGAAGATTCTGATTGATGGAGACAAGGAGGTTATCAAGGTTGATGAGCCAAACGAGAAGGGCGAATACACTGGTTCATACTACGAGTATGATGGCAAGAAGTTTGGTGACCTGAATGGTGTGTTGGAGCGAATTGACGATAAGACCGAAACCAGTTCGGAAGAAATGCCGAAAGGTACTATCTATGACCGTAAGAAGGCTTTGCTTGAAGAGATTGAGAAAGGTGGAATCAAGAAGAAGGATGATGCTTTTCAGCTTCTCTACAAGGCAGAAGACTTACTTGATGATTATCTGGGCATTCCTCATGATGAGTGGAAACCAGAACCTTCTCGTAGTAATACGATTGCTGGCATTCTCAGCATGGCAAGAAATGCGCTAGACAGAATCAAGAATGAGCCAGTTGAGCCTGCTACTGAAAAGCAGTTGAGTTATCTTGAACGTCTGACCTCTGACGATCCTACAACAAGAAAACTTCTTGAAGGTGTGAAGCTGAATAAGAAACAGGCAACTTGGCTTATCGGAAATATCAAGGGATTGGATGATAATTTGATGCGTCTGCATCCTGACGATATTGCAGAAACCGAGAAATTCATTCATGACGGAATTGAGTACATGAAGAAGCTGAATGGTGAAACGTCTAAAGAAGGCGGTCTCCCACTCCTTCCTAAAGAAGAGAAGCCAGACCCTACTTTTGACCCGATTGCGGCGGCCGCCCAGGAATTCAAGAAGGAGCATCCTCTGACTGAGGAGGAGATCATGAAGGCTGACGTGGATGATTTATCCAAGGATATTGCTCTTGATTATCTTAATGGTGAGGTGACGGATGATTTGCACCGTGCTATCTATGAAAGCATCTTTGCCAAGACCAGAGGGCAGAAAACTGAACCAAAGGTTGAGACTCCTAAAGCGGAACCATCTGCTGACCCTATGGAAGGAATCAAGAATGCAGCAGAAGGATTCGAGAAGGAGAAGAAAGCAAAAACCGAAAAGAAGCCTCAGCAAACTGCTGACGATGCAGCAGTAGCGGCTTCAAACAAGAAAGTTAATGACCTTTGGGATATGCTCAAGAATGCCGGCAAGGATGAAATATCTGCTTCGTTTGTTGGTCTTAACTCTAGACAGCTGGAGGTATTGCCTAAGCTGGTGAGCGCCATGGCCGAGAATGCTTATCTGAGAATCAAGAGAGGTATGCACAATCTTGAAGACGTGGTGAAGGAAATGCGCAAGGAGTTTGCCCCTGCTGCCAAGCTCTTTAAGAAGGAAGACGTGGATGCTATCTATGAGCAGATGATGAATATCCGCTATCGTGATGGTGAGCAGCGCATGAGCTTGAAGGAATGGGCTGACTACTACGAGAAGACTTCACCTAAGCATCAGGAGAATCTGGTGGGTGACTCCAAGACTGCCGAGGAGAGGAAGCTGGCTGAGAAGAAGTTTATTGATACCGTGAACCTACAGTTGGGCTTCAAACATAAGTTTAACGGTATCGTTGAACTGAGAAAGATAGCTGAGAGAGTTGGTTTGAAGGATATTAAGGATACAGACCTTCAGGAGCTTGCTGAAACAGCCATTGTTAAGCGTGCAAGAGGTATTGCTTCTTCTGAATCAACCAACGATGCCGTGAAGTTTGAACGCATCAAGACACTCTATGAGAATCAGCCTAGCCTCAACCAGAGAGATTCTGAGCGAGTGATGAAGCAGCAGTACTCTACTCCTGCCCCTTATGCTTTCCTTGCGGATATGTATGTGAAGGGCAAAGGTAAGGTGATTGACAGTGCCCTTGAACCAAGTGCCGGCAACGGTATGCTTACCATCGGCTTGCCAATGGATAAGGTACATGTTAACGATATTGATGCACAGCGATTGGCGAACCTGAGAAGACAGGGCTTCAAGAACGTGACCAGTCAGGACGGAACTCAGCCTTTTGCAGACAAGGACGTTGACGTGGTGGTGACAAACCCACCATTCGGTAGTGCTACCACTAAGGAGTATGACGGCTACAAGATTTCTTCTTTGGAAGGACAGATGGCTATCAATGCCTTGGAGAGCATGAAGGACGATGGTCGTGCTGCCATTATCATCGGCGGCAAGACTGAATACGCCAAGAACGGAAGTCTGAATCCGAAGGATAAGGCTTTCCTTGGTTATCTCTATAGCCACTATAATGTGGAGGACGTGATTAATGTGGATGGTGGTCTGTATGCAAAGCAGGGAACCAGCTACCCTACACGTATTATATTAATAAACGGAAGACGCTTGAACGAGAATGCCTTTCCACCAGTAAAGGATAAGGCTAGAGCCGAGACCGTGAAAGATTATGACGAACTTTATAAACGAATTGAAGATGATATACTACGAGGTGAACGGATGGATTCTTCCATCGGAGAAGAAACAAGAAGTGCTCAACCAGAACTTGATAAACAAGGCGCTACTGGTACTCCTAAAGAGGGAGTACGAGCAGGAAAACGAGGAGGAAGCGAACCAGATGGTAAGCGAGAGTCTGACCTATTTGACTCCACTTCCGTATCAGGAACCCATGATGACTTGGAAAATCAACGAGGAACCGAGCCAAGAGAAGATGGAAGACTTTCTGATGGAGATAGTAGAACAGACGGAACAGGGACAGAGCCTTCTCCAAGCAAAGAACCAACCACTGGAACCAACGAGCAGCGAGGAAATGGATCAGGAGGAGCTGGACGGAATGACGCTCAGCCAAATGCTGATGAACCTGCCAGCACCGGGAGCGGAAGCGGACCACGGGGACAACTACAGCGGGTGGACAAATCCGTACGTGGATTAAGCACCGAGAAAGTTACCTATACCCCTAAGAGTGGAAATCCATTCACTCTGAAAGCCGTGATGCCTGCCGACCAGCAGGAGGCGGTAAACAAGAACCTTGAAAAGTTGGGCGATGCCGACCAGTTCCTTGTTGACGAGCTGGGCTATAATGATAAGGATGATTTGTATTCTCATCTTGCTGCAGAGCAGGTTGACTCTGTAGCCCTTGCCTTGCAGCAGGCAAAGAAGGGCAACGCCTTTATCATTGGAGATATGACTGGTATCGGTAAGGGAAGACAGGCTGCTTCGCTTATCAGATACGCCAAGAAGCAGGGTCAGGTTCCTGTATATTTCACCAAGACAGCAGGATTGCTGAGTGATGTTTACCGTGACTTGGTGGATATTGGCAGCCCAGACCTAAGACCATTTGTATTCGGTAGTGCCAAGGAAGCTGCCATTACTGACTCAGACGGAAATGTAGTATTTGCTTTGCCATCGAAGAGCGAGGTGAAGCGTGTGCTCGACTACATCGAAAAGAACGGAAAACTGCCAGAGGAATACGACTATGTATTGACTACTTACAGCCAAGTAAGCAACGGTGTGTATGAGTTTGACGAGAATGGTGCCCGAAAAGAGAAGAAACTTGCGAAGGGTAAGACATTCGGTGCTGCTGCCCTTAGCGGACAAAGAAGACGTGATGCTATTGAAAAACTGATGGACAACGCCTATCTTATCCTTGACGAAAGCCACACGGCTGGTGGTAATAGCGGTCAGGGCAACTATTTCCAACACATTATTCAGAAGGCAAAGAACGTTACCTTCTTCTCTGCAACCTTTGCCAAGAGACCAGACAACATGCCTATCTACGCTTTGCGTACTGCCATGAACGAGGGCGGTATGAAATCATCCGACTTGATTGATGCGGTGAAGCGTGGTGGTGCCACCTTGCAGGAGATTATGAGCCAGACCTTGACGCAATGCGGTCAGATGATTCGCCGTGAGCGAGATATGACAGGCGTAACCATCGACTGGAAGGCGATTGATGATCCTGAGCGAGTGCAGGAACAGCGAGAGCAGTATGATAGTATCATCGGATTGTTTAATGATATTATCAATTTCCAAAAGAAATATGTTTCAAGTTACGTGGATGAGCGTAATGACGAGCTGGCTGCCATTCAGTCTACTATGGGAATCAAGAAGGGAACGGCTGCCCTGGGTATCAAGAATCAGCCATTTGCCAGCAAGGCATTCAATACCGTTCAGCAGGTTCTTCTCTCCCTGAAAGCGAAGTCTGCTGCAGAACGTGCAATCGACTATTTGAAGCAGGGTATGAAGCCTGTGATTGCGTTGAACAATACCAACGAATCGCAGACTGGCAACCTTGCGCTTGGTGAGGAAATGGACGCACCAGACTTGGGCACATCTTTGAAGAAGGGTCTGGAGGGTACACTTCGCTATACTCAGAAGGACGCAAAGGATAATAGTGAAAGCGGCTACATCAAGCTTTCGGATTTGGGCGATGAGGCAGTTGAGGCTTATCACGAACTGGAAAAGAAGATTGAGCAGACAAGTACCGGTCTTTCACTCTCCCCTATTGATGTTATCAAGAACGAACTGCAGAAGGCTGGCTATAAGGTTGGCGAGCTGACCGGTAGACAGACCGAGTTTGTTTATAACGACAACGGAACTGTTACCAAGGTGAAGCGTGCTGATACAGACAAGAAGAAACTCGCGCGCGACTTTAACGATGGCAAGATTGATGCGCTTATTCTCAATAAGAGTGCAGCAACCGGTATTTCCCTTCATGCTTCGAGCAAGTATAAGGACCAGAAAAAGCGTGTGATGATCGTGGCGCAGCAGCAGCTCGACGTAAACGATGAGGTTCAGATGCGTGGGCGTATCGACCGAACCGGTCAGGTGGCTAGAGGTGCATACGAGTATGTGGTTTCCCTTATCCCTGCCGAGCAGCGACTGCTGATGATGTTTAAGGCTAAGTTGAAATCTCTTGATGCTAATACTACATCTTCACAGAAGAGTAAGTTCAACGAAATGGAAGTTGCCGATATTACCAATAAATATGGTGATAAGGTAGTTCGTGAGTATATGGCAGAGCATCTTGACCTTTATGCTCGCATGGCAGACCCATTCGGATGGGAAAAGAGTCATGGTGATGATTTGTCTAGAATCGACCCACAGACGCTTGTTGCAAGCGGTGGCGGTGTTGGCGATGGCGAAGCTGGTGCCGATGCAAGCAAGTTACTTGGGCGTATGGCTCTGCTGAGAGTTTCTGAGCAGGAGAAGATGTTGCAGGAGATTGGCGAGCTTTATGCCAACGAGATTCAGCGACTCAACGAAATGGGCGAGAATGACTTGGAGATTACCGAGCTGCCTCTGAAGGCTAAGACTCTCCACAAGGAAGTTTGGAAGCAGGGTGCAGAGCCGGGCGGCGATAACGCCTTTGCAGACAATACCTATATAGAAAAGGTGAACATGGCCATCTTGAAGAAACCTATGAAGGCTTCTGAGGTGAAGGCTTCGCAGGATGGTTTGACTGGCGGTAAGACTTGGGATGAATACAAGACCGAGAAGAAGGCTGCCGTGAAGGAATACTTCGACCAGAAGATTGCGGACGAGACTCAGAAGTATGAGGAGCGTGCCGTGAAGGCTGCAACCAAGGCTAAGGAGAAGTATATCAAGGATGCTAAGAAGGGTCAGAAGGATTCGGGCATGAGCGATGAGCAGATTGAGAAGATGGCTGGCTATCAGTATGACAACATCTACAAGCAGGAGAAAGATAAGCTGAACGATGTGATGAAGAACCTGAAAGCCAAGGCTGAAATGTTTGAGCGTGTGCTTGATACCTTCGATACAAACCAAACTTTCGCTCTGCCTACGGATATGAATAACCCTAATGAGTTGAGCGGATTCGGTAACAGTTACGGTAGACTTATTGACATCAAGATTACTGATAACTACTCGCCTAACGCCTCTTCTGTTTCCTTCGCTACCTTGGATGGCAGAAGAAAGATTACATTCCCTATCGTGGGTAAGGTAGGCGCAGGTGAAGGCAATATAGATGTTATCAGTGCCATCGACAACATGACTAAGCAGGCAATCAGTATGGGAGACAGCCATCTCAGAGTATTGAACCAAAACTTTGATAACTGGGATAGACTGACTAGCAATGAGAGCCGCAAGAATGGCTATATCGTGACCGGTAACCTGATGCAGGCTTTGGTTGACAGCAAGGATCAGGGATTGGGCGGTCAGCTGGTAAAATATACTACTGATACTGGCGAGGTGAAGACTGGTATCTTGATGCCGGACCGATTCGACCCTAAGGGCTTGACTACGGATGCGCCTATCAACAGCGTAGCTGAGAAGTTTGAACTTTCATCTTGGCACGGTGGTATTGACGAGGTTACTTCATCGGATGGTGAAGTAAAGGTGAAACGCATAGACAACAATCGTGGCTACTACTATGAACTTCGTGTACCGAAGAGCAAGGCGAAGGGCGGCAAGTACTTCATGGATGAAGATTTACTGAAACTGGTTAATGGCAATAACTTCGAGACCAGAGGCAACAATATGCTTGCTGAGTTCAAGCCAGAGCAGTTGAAGCCAGTACTTGACCGTCTGTCTAAAATGGGCGTGAAGGTACAGGAGGAGCGCAATACTTCTGAGGATGAAGGCACCCACTTCCGTGAGGACCGAGGCTTCCAGTATTCTAAAACAGATACAAAAGATGTTAAGAATAGTAGAATCATTCCGGAAGATGTAGATAAAAATGTATCTTCGCAGATTGAAAAGAAGTTTGATGATAGAGTTGACGAGTTGACTAAGGACTTGTCGAATGAGGATAAAGCCGAGTTTAACAGACATCTTGACTATTATACCTCAGAATTTTCTAGATACAAGGCTTCTGAAATTACTTACACTTTAAATGGACTAGAAGATGAAGTTAGATTCTGGGGACGAACTTTTGGAAACCGAGAGAAAGCAGGTAGAACGCATCTTGTGCAACTTAAAAGAGCTGAACTTGAAGCTGCCAAAACTGCCGCAAGGAGAGAAATGGACTATCGAGAAGTTCGAGCCAAAGCTCTCGCAGATGGCTATGGATTGCGAAGAGGAGCTAAAGCCTCTTTTGCAGATATATCTAGACTCTTTGAGGCGACAAATCAAGCAAAAGAAGAAGGCACAAGAAGACTCTTTGAGAAGGCGCGCGATATAGCCAAGCGACTCGGAGTTGAGTTTGGTGGCATGGACGAGGGTGACGAGAGAGGCAATGTTGGTGAAGCTACACCAGAAAGAAACATTAATCTCTTTATTGATACTCTTTCTAGAACATACACAAACCCTAAAGAGGCGGCTCATACCATTCTGCATGAGTTAATTCATCAGGCTACTATGGGTGCCATCCACCTTGTAAAGGACGGAAAGGCAGAAGGTATGCTTACTCCTAAGCAGATTGAAGCTGTAAAGACTGTTATTGATATTTACAATAAGGTTAAGGCTGATGGTAGAATTGTTTGGGAGGAAGGAAAGAGACGTAACTATGGTGGTAAGGATGAGTATGAATTTGCTGCTGAAATGGCAGGTGGAAAGCAGAGAAAGATACTTGGCCTTTCTTTAGGTGAGCGAATCATGAACGCAGTTAACGAATTGCGCAACCGAGGCGATAACTCCTTGTGGCAAGCTGTAAAGAACGCTTGGCATAAACTCTTTGAGATTTCGGATAAAAGCAAGATGGATAAGGCTCTCAATGACATCATGGATGATTTCAATGAAAAGATTGATGATATTGCCATGAATGACATTGAGGAAAACGGCTATGCCTACAGAGTTACCGACAAGGATGAACTGGACCGCCTCAACAAGGAGAAGACTTTCAGAATGTATAGCGGAATGCAGGAGGTGGACGGTAAGCTCTACTCCCCTATGGCTGCTATCATTGACGGAAAGCGTACTGATGCTACAGAGATTGGTGCTTGGATGGGCGCAGACGAGCGACCTGACCTTGTGAAGAACGGTAAGTTCCAACTTGTAAAGACCGACAAGAACCCTGGGGCAGGAGAAGGACCAGTACCAGCGGCTTATAACCCTTATATGCACACTTCCACTTCGGTGATGAACGATCAGTTCTCTGGCGCTTACGCTAGAGGCAATATCAAGGTTGTGGAATGGGAGATTCCTGAGAGCGAGAAGACTAGCGGCTATCACGCCGAGGGCGCGAAGAACTCTGTGGGCTTGGTGCCTTGGACTTCTGGAACAGTAAACAGCCTCCTGCCAAAGGACAGACAGAGAAGCGTGATGCTCTCTAGATGGAGAAAGGCAGTAAGAATATTGCCTGACGAGGAGGTTGCTGAGAAAATCGCCGACCAACTGAGAGGAACAGGATTGGCTATCCCTTGGAACGTAGTTACCCCTAACCAGTTGAGAGAGCTTGTAAAACTTGGTGTGCCTATCACTACCGTAGAGCAAGGCAGACAGAACCCTGAAACAAAGGAGAAGTTCTTGAAGCAGATGGCTGAACTGGAACAGGAGTTCCCTCAGGCTAAGTTCGTCAACGTGAAAATGACAAAGGATGCCTTCAATGTATGGGGCAAGGATGGCGGCATCAAGTTCCGCACGGACCACGGCGATGGCAACTACCCCACTTCATCTGTTGAGAGCCATATCGAAAAGGTGGTTCAGAAGACTGGTGCAAAGGTGAACATGGTTTCATCGGTTGATGAAATCACCAACAAGGCGGCTAAGGCTGCTATTGAGGAAGGTAGAAAGATTACTGGCTGGTATGACGAGAAGACTGGCGAGGTGCATCTTTACATGCCTAATATCCACGATAGATATACTGCCGAGAAGACCATCTGGCATGAGGTGGTTGGACACAAGGGAATGAGCGAGTTGTTTGGTGATGAACGATTCGACAAGTTCCTTCGTGAAGTATGGTACGACTTGGATAAGCCTGAGAATGCGGCTTTGAAGAAGCTGGTGGATGAGGAGAGAAAGTTCAATCCTCTGAATATCTATGATGCCATTGAGGAAGGTATCGCCCGACTCGCCGAGGATGGCAAGGGTGAACCGGGCTTCTGGAATGGTATCAAAAACAAGGTATCTGATTTCCTTCACGAAATCGGTTATCGTGTTGCTCCTAATACTAAAGATGTGAAGTACTTGCTCTGGTTGAGCAAGAACTTGCAGAAGAATCCGGATGATCCTTATTGGAAGATGAGAGCCGAGGCGGTGAAATACCGTCTCGACCATGAGCGTATGCCTGCTGTCGTGGCGCATGATGGCATGTTCTACGGAAATGACGGAAAGGTTAGAAGTATGGATAATCTTACCAAGGCTGAGTGGAATGAGGCTACAGATGGTGAGATTCACTTCCGTACTACCCCATCTGCCGGCACGGCACTTGACAGATACCACCGTTCACTTGACGAGCACGGCTATATGTTCACAGAGAGCTATATGGACAATATGCTTTCGTTGAAGAAGTTGATGAATGCGATTGTGCCAGACAAGAAGATTGAGGATATTGCCTCTTCGGAGAATCCTTATATACTGCAGAACACCATGCAGGGCGCGATGAGTGATGCGGCTCAGATGTTTGAGCGCAACGTGATGAAGCCTCTTGACAAGGCCATGGCCGATGTGCTGGATGCTTTCGACGGAAAGAAGGATGATGAGAAGATTCGCAACTTCAATCTCTACATGATTACCAAGCATGGTTTGGAGCGAAACAGAGAGTTCTTTGTGCGTGATTTCCTTAGAAATATGAGGATGGACGAGCAGAAAAAGCAGGATGCCGACTTCTTGGAAAACAGTTATTATAGCGATAAGGAGTATCTTGACAACGAGTTGAAGGCTGGCAACATCGACCTGAAGGAGTACTACAGACAGTTGGACGAGAGTATCAGAAATCACTTTGATGCAGACTTCGAGGCTGGCGAGCATGACTATTCTGGTATGCACGCTATACAGGAGGTGACGAAATCTTCTGACCCTTACAATGATGCCGAGGCTATTCAGAGCGTGATGGATTCGGAAGCGAAGATGGAGAGCATCAAGAAGGGAGCTGTAAAGGACTATTGGGATAAGGTGAAGGCTGCTACCCAGTATTCTATTGACAGCGACTACAAGAATGGCATCATCAGCAAGGAATTGCATGGTCATGTATCGAATATGTTCAACTGGTATGTGCCTTTGAGAAAGTATGATGAGGCTACGGCAGAAGATACTTATGGATACATTACTGAGCAGGGTGACCCGAAGAGTTACATCGGAAGCACGATTATGAGAGCGAGAGGACACAAGTATCTGAGTGAAACTAACGTACTGGCGCAGATTGGTGCGATGGGTAACAGAGCCATCAAGAACGGTGGTATGAATGCTATCCGTCAGGCATTTGCAAGATTCGCGAGAAACAATTCGGGCAATAATCTGATTACCGAAACAAGCGTCTGGTATGAGAAGGACCCAGTGGTGAACATCGTCTATGAGCGCTACCCTGATATTCCTGAGGATGCTACGGCCGACGAAATCAACCAGATTGTTTCAGACTTCAATAAGGATATGAAGATGAAGGAATCACAGGGTATGGCATACAAGGTTTATCGCAGAGACAAGATTGGTTATAAGTTCCAAAGAGCGGAGAATAAATCGCAGCATATCGTAGATGTGAAGATTGCCGGAAGGACCCATACCTTTATTATCAACGGAAATCCTAGAGCGGCGCAGGCTCTGAATGGATTGCTGGAGAACTCGGGTGCCAAGGGAATCATGAAACCATTGAGTTCTATTTCAAGAATGATGGCGCAGTTGTGTACATCTTATAACCCTGAGTTCGTGATGCGAAACATCATGCGTGATGCGGAGTTTGCATCGAGCAACGTTACTTCCAAGGAGGGTGCAAGATATGGTGCGCTATGGGCGAAGTACTATGCGCAGTTGGGCTTGTATAAGGGTGCATCGAATATCAGCTTCAAGGATTTGAGCGGAACTACTGGCTTGGGCTTATTTGCCAAGTATCGTAACGGAACACTTGATATGAGCGACAAGGTTCAGCGATATTTCAAGGAGTTCATGGAGAACGGCGGCGAAACCGGTTGGGTTCAGATCAAGAACATGCAGGATTGGACCAAGGAATACAAAAAAGATGTGAAGGGCGAAAGAAGCAAGATTGACAAGGGCGGTGCTGTCCTTCGTGACTTCTTCTTCGGAAATCTGGCGAACATCAACGAGGTGGCTGAGAATATCGCCCGATTTGCTACCTATTGTGCGAGCCGAGACAGTAACCGCTCTATCATCCGTTCGGTCTATGATGCGAAGGAGGTATCTACCAACTTCAACCGCCATGGTAGCGGTGATGCCATCAAGAGTTTCAAGAACGGAGAAATGACTGGCGGCAAGGCGGCTGCAAGATGGACTTACGGATTTACGGCTAGCTATCTGAGACATTGTTCTATGTTCTTCAATGCCGGTATTCAGAGTACAAATCTTCTTGTGAAGAACTTGAAGAATCATCCTGTGGGTACTTCTATCAATATGCTTGCCATTCCTTTTGCTCTCGGTGCGTTGGCTGCACTAGGTAACAATGTGCTGATTGCGAGTGAGGACGAGAAGGACAGAAAGGGTGTGAAGGACCCATACGGCGAGTTGCCTGACTACGTGAGAAGAAACAATCTCTGTATATATAAAGGTGGCGGACAGTTTATTACTATTCCGCTTGCCATCGAGTTGAGAGCCTTCTATGGTTTGGGTGACTTGGCGGCTGGCTTGACCTTCTCGCCAAACGTAAGCGGACAGAAGAATCCTGCCTTGGATGCCGTGGGCTGTATGTCGCAGCTTGTGCCGGTGATGGACTATCTCGGTAACTCTTCGGCTGGCAAGGAGCCATTGAATGAGACGATCAAAGCTATCTCTCCTTCTGCCCTATCTCCTTTCGTGGAATGGGAGCTAAATACCGACTGGAAGGGTGCGCCGATTGAAAGACGTGGTGACTGGAATGAAAATTCCCCTGCTTGGCAGAGAGCCTACAGGGGTGTGCCTGACGGATATATGGCTGTGAATAAATGGGTGAATGCTCAGACTAACGATGTAGCCAAGGGTAATGAAGATATGCTGGGTAATAGTTTCCTGGATATGGTAACAAACCCTAGTATGCTGAATCACTACATCGGTGGCATAGGTGGTGGTGCGGCTACCTTTACTGAGCGTGCTATCGGTGTTATTAAGCACGGAAGCGACACGGAAACCAAGGATATTCCTTTCCTTCGCTCACTACTCTATACGCCAAATGAGCAGAGCAGCTTGCAGCGAACCAAGAGCAAGTGGTATAACTACAAGGACGAAATGGAAAAGACCATGGCCAACGTGGACCGCCTGAAATCGAAGAACGTTCCGATTGATAAGAGAATCACGAATATAGGTGAGTATTTCCACTTCCAAAACTCCAAGGAGGCTGCCAAGGTTAGAATCATCGAGTTGGCAGAGAAACAGATGAAGCGCTGGAAGAAACTCAGAGATAAGTCTTCTGATACCGAGAGCATCAACTTCGCTAATCAGAATATTGACAGAATCATGATGGATGCGGTGGATGAACTGGATAGATTGGAATAAATAAAAAAGGAGTGGGCGCAAGGCTCACTCCTTTTTTTTGACTCAGCATAAAATGCTGAGGAACGGGGGCTAGAGGGGGCTTTTCTTGCTGGCGGCGGCTTGACAGAGGGAACCTAGAAGATAGCAGGGTTCTTCGGTGTACATATTTATAAGGAACTGTTCGGATATGTGCTGAACTACATGGAGCATTTCGTGGGTTAGGCTATTCGTGTACTCCCCTTTTGAGGTGGTCCAACCTATTACTACTATCGTTTTTCTGGTGCCTATATTGGAATAGGTTATCCCTTTGTTGGGCTGACCTTCGAGCACGAGATTACAGGCATCTTCGAGAGGAATGCCGGCGCATCCCAAATCCCGAAGATGCCTTCTTACCTTCATGGCATCCTTTGAGTGGACATCGTACATTACATGTACCGTCCAGTCATACCTTTCCAAATATATCTCCTGCTCAGTCAAAACTATAAACTTTAAACTTTAAACTATCAACTACAATATCTCTTCCCAAGGTATGCCTATGCCATTGAAAGATGTATCTGCATAGAAGCGGTTGAAGATGAAACCGTCCTGCTGATCCTCATCATCTACGTAGTCTTTGATGAACTGGGCCATCTGCTTTTCTTCCGTGATAGACGAGCCGTAGAAGTCTGCCAGACACATGTGTGCGATGTAAACCGCATCATAGCCCACATTATTCTCCAGCACGATGTTGTTCTTTTTCAAGATTTCCTCAATATCATCCTTGCTCATCATGCGGATAGGCTTACCGTTCTTCCGCATCTGCTTTACTGCCCACTCACACATTTTCTTATTGAAGTGCCAACCATTGTAGCGAAGGTAAGCCCTCATTTCCTCCGGCTGATAATCGTAGGCGTTCAAAGATTGTCTGTATTTTCTTTCCATAATCTTTCTGATATTAAAAAGGGTTTGGTAACGAAATCTGTTTCACTACCAAACCCCAAGTTAGTTAATACTCGTCGCCGTAGCTTCGATAATCACGTTCTCCACGGTCTCTGTCGTCACGTTGGCGCATGTCTTCGTACTCTTCATGCTCTCGCATACCACTTCTGCCTCCACGACCTCTGTAATCGGGCATGCGGTTGCGCTCGCCATATCGGTCACGTCTGCCTTCACGCTTCATTTCGCCTAGGCAGTTCATCGCCTTATCCAAGTAGCGCAAACCCTTCTCCACGTTCTCATACAAGCCATCAAACTTGTCTTCTGTAATCTCAACCATTATCATAATTCTAAGATTTTTAAAGTGAATAGATAGGAGATTACTTGTTTATCGCCTGTTGGAGCAATCCCATCATCTTGTCGAGCTTGCCCTCCATGCCAGAAACCTTGCCTTCCAGCTTGCTGATCTTCTCAGTCTGCTCCCTCTCCTTGGCTATCTGGGGGTTGAGTTGCAATAGCATTCCCTCACAAGAATCTACAACTTTCTTGTGGTAATCTACGCTCTCCAGTATCGCCTTGGATTGTCTCAGCATGGTATCGACCTCTGCACTCATGGCTTCCTTGTTGTCGCTCACAACGAGATTCTTGTCGTTCGCTATCTGTCCGTTGGCAGGTAGCTGCTTGAAATCCACCTCCTCGTCGTTCAGCTTCACCTTCACATCAACCACAGTTTCCATAGGCTGAGGCGTGAAGCCATTATTGAAGGTAGGGTATTTTGTCTGAGGATTGCTGACCGAAACAACCTGACCAATCTGCAAGTTCGGGTTTTCGCCCTTATCTAGGACATAGAATAAAGAATTTGTTCTTAAACCTTGAAACATAATGTAATCTCCTATTATCTATTCTGTTTGTTAAACAATACCCGTCATTAGCTGAAGGGTGTTAGTGTCTCTCTCAAACCAGAGCTGAACCACTCCAGTTCCCGGCACGTCTGCAACCGTCAAAGCATCACCATTGAATTTGGTTACAGCTTGGGTTGCTCCGTTGGTCTCGAAAAGGATAGGCAGCGTACCAGTCGTTCCAGTCGGAATAGCCTGACGCAGATTAACGAAAATCGTTCCTCTGTAGCTGGCATTCACGAAGGCGTGGTTTTTAAAGGTGAACACCACATCGGCAGTATTCACCTTCACGCCAGTAGAAGCGATAGCCGCCGAACCGTTACGATTCACCCATGTATAAGGTCTTAACCATAACATAGCAGCCTCCTTTCTTTAACCCCAGAATCCTGCATTGTTGGCAGCATTCAAACCATACAAACCTGCTTGATAGGCCACGCAGTTAGGAACCGCAGTAAATGGGCTGTAAGGGGTGGTTACTGTCTCCGGCAGCTTACACTTGATACCAGCTACCTCGTTCTGCAGACCAGCCAATACTTGATTGATAGGTGCTACAGCCTGACCCACGATTTGTGAAGTCATTGCGGAAGCCTTGAAGGTACTGTTCTCCTCACGCAGAGAATCAATCTTATTCTGCATTTCGCGCATCTCAGCCTGCTTCTGACCGTCAACGATGGTCTGAGTGCTTTCCTTGATGGCGTTATGCAAATCGCAAGTCTGGCGCTGGGTTTCGTAAGCTACGTTAGAGAAGCCACGCTCCTGACCTACTGCCACATTATTGATGGCATTCTGTAAGGTACCAGTCTGCTGGCACATCGCCAACTTGATATTGCCGTCCATGGCGGTAATGTTGTTGTTGGTCTTGCAGCAGCATTCTGCCAACTGAGTAGCGATAGCGTTGTTACCCTGCATGATGGCGGTCAATACCTGATTAGCAGTCATGCCCATCTGGTTGCCGACACCGCAAATCTCCTTGCTTACACCGTTGATGGCAGCGATAACGTTACCGGTAGTAGTGTTGAGAGCAGTAGCAAGCGACTGAACATCGTAACCATTGCGCTGAACTGCCTGCATGATAACAGCCGTATTGGCATCGTTATTGAGCATAACGCCACCCTGTCCGTTAGGCATCAAGCAACCGCCATTATTTCCACCGAAGAAGTTACCTCTACCCATAAGAAGGAAGAGAAGCAAGATGGCAAACAAGCCATCACCCCATCCGTTTCCATTGCCCTTGCCGTTGCAGAGAGCAAACAAACTTGGATCTACACCCTGTCGCTGCATAAGTGCTGGGAGCATAGCTAGAATGCTATTGAAACCACCACCCTGGCTGGTTCCGTTCTCCCCGAATACGTAAGTTTTTGACTCACTCATAATAAAATAGTTTATTCGTTTCGTTCACTATTGAACTTGGTGCAAAGTTACGAAGAAGATTAGGCTCTGCCTAACTATGCTCAAAATAAAGTTTTCATGGGTTAGAAAGCTGTTTTTCAGAGATTTATGATGAGTAATGTGATGCTCAATTATTTAGCTTTAATCTAAACTAAGAAGAAAGTCGTTGATTAACGGTACAACCTATTGATATTTTTGCTACTTTTGCAGGAAAAATAACGCTTTAATAAAACTAAACAATAATTTTATGGATATAAAAGAAGCTGTTAATAATGTATTTATGATTCAAGGTGTAGATTACCCAGAAATGAGCGTAACAGATATTGCACTAGAATTGGTATATAAGTACGAGGAGTTTAAAAACTCAAATGCGGATGAATTAAAGAATCAGGTTTCACGCTATCTGGCAAATGATACAAAGAAAAAGGATTCTATTTACGAACGTGTTAAAAATGGAAGAGGTGGTAACAAAAAAGGTTATTACAAACTTCGTAAGCCTAAGAAAGAACGCAAGCCCAAACCTGCAATAAAGCCATTAGAGCCAAAGGTAAAAGCTACGGAAAACAGAATGTTTGCAGGTACTGCCGGAGAAATGGCTGTTTGTAGCGAGCTTCTTTTTAGAGAATACAATGTTGCAAGGATGCCTGTTGATGATGGTATTGATATTGTAGCAATGAAGAATAACAAGACTTTTTATATTCAAGTGAAAACCATCCAGATTACTTCTGACGGTAACTTTTCTGTTCGTATAAGCAGTAAAAGTTTCGATAGGTACAATGGTGGTAATTGCTTCTATGTTATTGTTGCTAGAGGTGATCGTAATAAATATATAGTAGCTACGGCTAACGACATACGAAGGTGGATTTATCACAAATTTGCAAGTCAGAACGATTCTTCTATTACGATTACAATTTCTCAAAACATGGGAAGTCTTTTCGTAAAGGATGAAAATATTGATAATATGTTGGACGCTTTCAATATAATCAAATGAGTAAACAGGAATGGTTCGTGCTCTTTATCTTCTTATTCACGATACTGATGGCAATATTGGGTTGATATGAAAAGAATAGTATTGTTTTTAGGTGCTATCTCTGCGATTGTTATATCCTGCAGTAAAACAAGTTTAGGAGATAACGTTTTTATCGAGCGTGATCTTCCCAATCGCCAACTGGTTATCCATACAAGCAGCTCTTGCTCAAAAATCAAGAATGGGTACACAATAGAAAAGGTAAGTTCCTTTAAATACTACCCTGCAACAGAATGCTTTTGCCAAGAATGCGTATATGAGTCTGATGCTTTAGAATTAACAAAGAAGGAGTAATATCTCTATTGATTGAAGTAAGTAAATAAGTAAAGGGTGAATCATTCGACTCACCCTTCTTCTTTATCTATAAAGTCAGCGACTTAGAGTTCGGCTTTTAAATAGTACCATCAGTCTCCAACCTTGTGCGAGTTGCTACAACATCATAGTAATTAGGCTTGTTCTTTATCCAACCTAATTCATAACATCTTTCGGCTACAAGATTTGAAGCTAATTCTTGTCCCAATTCATTAAGATGAACATTGCCAAGATAAGGAGGTAATTGCCCCGTTTTTATCATATCTTTATCTTCTTGTGACAAAGTTCTTCCACAAGCCAGATGAGCTTGTGTTAACATGTATTGTCTCAGATTGACAAATTTTGCACCAAACTCTTTCTCACAAAGTCTCTCGTATTTACCTCTGAATCCCTTTTGAAAATTATCCTCTGTATAGCCGTAAAAGAGGCAGCCTATTATCATATAGTTTCCTGCAGCGGCATTAAAGCATAGCTTCTGCATATTGAAGAACACCTCAGCAAAGTCAACTCCTGGTGTATCTTGGGTATCAGCAATAAAGAAATCATTATCTACATCCCTGACACCTCTATTCTGACCCATGAAATTAATATGATAGGCATTTGCAAATGTTTCTGCATCCAAAGGTTTAGCTAAGACTGGGGAATTGATTACAACTTCATCTCCCTCGTTTTTTCTCTGAAAAATAGTAACCAGTCTATCACTTGGATTATCTGGATTCACCAAATTGCCATCTTTATCTATGATTACACCAGATGATGTGCCAAGAGTGCCTTGTACACCATTAATCTCGCAGTCAAATCCAGCAAAAGATATGTAAGGCTTACCGTCTGTCGTAGTTTTCCATATTGATACAAGAAAATCTACCTGTGTCATTCTATCTGTAATAGTGAATCCACTTGTACCATCTGCTTTGATTGCTGGCTTATAGTGCATATTGCAAATCATATCAACATTAACACCATATTTATTGCTTGCAGGAATAGTAAATGGGAATACCATACATGGTGCCCATCCCATTCTCATCATTGTACTCCAAGGACCCTCAGAACCTACTGCCTTGCCAAAAATAGAAGTTTCTCCATTTATAAGAGTTGAAACAAATTTACTCTGCAAATTACCAGCAACAGAGTCTCCACTTATAACTATAGGCTTTGCTGCTGCCCCATCTGCCTCTCCAAGTTCAGTATAATAAAAATTACTTGGTACTATTACTTTTACCTTGCCGGTTTCACTGTCTAACCTTTCTGTTAATTTTATTGAAAAATATTTTGCATTCTGAGGTGGGGTGTACTCAAAATGACCTCTTACCCCTATATTTATGGTTTGTATAGAAGCGGAGTCATCTTTAATAGTATGGTATCTTAAAACATTATTATTATGCGTAAAATCGTCACAGATAATCAAGCATTTATCCGAGCACTTGTAGTACTTAGATATATGATTAGTTTCAACTACCAGTGGAATCTGAATAGTCTTTTCTTCTTTATATGTATCTTCAAATCCATTTAACTCTTTATTAACAGCACTTACTACATCATAAAGTGGGACAGTTCTATATACTTTTAGTGGGCATTCTGCCTGTGTATTTGAAGCTGTAGCTATTCTAAAGAAACAATCTTGTGGTATTTCTATTCTAACATCAGACTGCTTTGATTGAGTGCTATTCGCTTTTATAACATATAAAGACTTAATATAAGAGTCCTCTGTAGCATTTGAATATATAGAAACTAAATCTATAGAAATATTACTGTTATATACATCCTTAAACGAAAGAACCTCCCCCTTTTTAGCCTTATAAAAGGTATCATCATAGAAAGTTAAGGTATTGCCTGCAACTAATATTCCATTTACAATTCTCTTTCCTACTTTGTATTGATACCTATTATCAAGAGACAAAGAATTATCTTTGATTAATGCTATATCTGATATATTGTCTTTCTGCACATCTTCAACGAAATCAACAAGTGAAGAATGAATTATATTAACTATTGCTTCACCGCTATCAGATGAGTTATATCTTGGAATATAACAAAGGCAATCCTGTGGAGCTGCAACATAATTAGTTGAGTTAGCCGCATTGATATTAAGTACAGAAGAAGTATGTAACAACACCTCTTTGTTTAAAACAAACGAAATAGGTGAATTACCAGTATTTCCTTTTACATAATTTTCAATTTGAACTTTATCTCCTTTTTTTACAGCAAAGTACTTTGTGTCGTATGATTGATTATCAGACAACACTCCTGACGAATTAATAAATTTGCCTTTAATAGTATCAGCGATGCTTCCTAAAGAAAATGACTGCTTTGCTGATTGGTTTATTACATCTGTTAAGGAATCATTTTTTGTTTCCAGTATGTTTATTTTCTGATTTTCTTTAACTCCATTAACATCATAGCAAACCCTTAGTTTTTTTGCTTCGTCTGAGAATGTTATATCAAGATCAGAGAAAGTCGATAAATTATATGTATCTCCTTCAGCTTTTATATAATTATCTTCAGCATCAAAAACTGCATATCCTAATGCACCATTTGTGTTTTTTCCTTTAAGGCGAAGCTTGCGTATTTGACTAACATCAATTTCAACATAACGATATGTTAAATAAGCCTCTTGTATCGCACCTGTTCTAGCAGATACTGCACCTTTTTTTTCGATGAAAGAAACTGCCTTGGTTTCTAAGTCGTTGAGTTTATCTTCTACAGAAAACCAGTTTGCTGGGTCTGCTGACCATGTATTTGCCTTTAAAGTATAGCGGTAGATGGTATTACCTGATTTGTAGGTGATGGTGAGACCTACCTTCTGAAATGTGGTAGGAACCGAGTTGATGGCATCTTGGAGAGTAGTATGGGTTACGGTTCCACCTTTTGAGCAGTCGTAGGTTAGGATGCCTAGCTTGCCTACCTCGGCTGAAAGAAAGTCGGTCTCTCCACCAGTTATAGCATCATTGACTAGGGTCTTGTTGCTCGCATCAGCGATACCACTATTGCCCTGAGGTCCGATTTCGCCTTGATCACCCTTGTCTCCTTTTTCTCCTTTGTTGCCTTGTTCTCCCTTTGCGCCATTGTATATTTCGAAGGATTCTTTAGTACCATCACCTAGTGTTGCCTCTATTGTATTGAGACCAGAAGATTCTGTAGTTTTTCTTGTCTGCTCTAACTTAACAATAGATGTTCCCTTATCACCCTTTGAACCTTTCGATCCATTGAAAATTTCAAAGACTTTACTCCATCCGTCAGAACGAGTGACACGGATAATGTTCTTTCCTCCATCCTCTGTGGATTTAACAATCTGTTCAATATTTGAAATATCATAGCCACGTTCACCTTGATCGCCCTTATCACCTTTGCTTCCTCTGGTGAACTCCAAGAAATCGATTTCAGATTTATCTTCATTGCCAGGCTGCTCAGTCCAAATATCATAAGCAGACTTTCCGTTTAGACCAGACAAGCCTTGCTCTCCTTGGATTCCTTGCGGACCACGCAACTCACCACAATCTTGATACATACCTGACTCTGGAGTCGAGCCATTACCAACGTAAACATAAAGATGGTTATCGACGAGCCAGCCTATTGTATTTTCTTCTGTTGGCAAAGAAGAAAGATTATCTGCTACCTTGAATGCCGATATACGTGTAGTAAGCAGAGATAACATATTTGCTATCTCTGTACTCAACTTGCTTGATGTTACTGAACCATCAGCAAGTTTTCTTTCCGTAACTTGTTTGTCTCCAATGTCTGGAGTTTTAATCAAAGGAACGGAATCTCCTAACTTATTATCTTGTCTAAATGTAGGCATATTTTATTTCTTTTGGTTCTGTAGAAGTGAATATTTGAATTTGGACGGTATCGGGAATGACCGAGATACGGAACTCGAAGGACTGGGTGTCCTTGTGGCGACGTATCGGGACGCGAGGGAAATTTCCCTTATCATCTGACTGACGGATAACCACCTTTCCTTTTTCCCTTAGCGTGATTCTTAGGAAAATATCACGGCGAAGAGTAAGGATTGGAGTTACCCACGCAAGTTCATTGGCATCGTATGTGGCTGTTACATTCTCCATATCGTCTTTATTTTGAGGTTTGATTTACGCCTAGCTGTTGCAGGGCGATGGTGTACATCTGGCTGGCCTTGGTATCATCGTAGGCTGAGAGGAGCAGAAAGGCGATATAATAGATGAAAGCATTCTTTAGTTTGTCCGGAATGGAAACATCTGTTGTGGAAGCGTCTGTGCTCACAGACTTAGGTACGCCCACATAGGTAATAACCGCCGTTGAAGTCTTGGGCTGCATGAGGATCTTGATTGGATTCTCTCGCATGATGGCAGCCTGTGGGCGATCAATGGTACCATTTGCGGTATCGTCGTACATCATAAGAGCTTCGTCATCGGTGTCCTCTACTGGGGCGACTGCCTTATACCAAGAAGCGCCACGAATGCGGTTGATGGTAATAATCTCCATATTGGAAGGCATGGTGATAACACCGATGTTACGATTAGAATCAAAATCGGACACCTGAATTGTGTCGGAAGTCGAGCCTATACTCTTGGAATCGGACAGGACAGGCGAAGATGCAGCAGTAATAGCTATCCAATGCAGCGCATCGTTTATCTTCGACTTGATGATGTTGTCCATATACAAATCATCCTTCTCATCGGTGATTTCCGATGTGTTGTTGGATTCCTCGTCTATGCACCAACGAACTGCCTTTATGATTTCCTCTATACTCATTTACACCTTATTATATATTACTGCTTGCCGTAATCAGGGAAAATAAGACCAGCCTTGTCTGCATGCTTCATGGCAGTTTCAAGGGTTCTGCAATCCTTGTCAAAACGGTTGTTTATGTAATTAATAACTTCTTCCGCTGTACGGATGCCTGCTACCTCCTCTTTCTGTGACTTTTTTGTAGTCTTCTTTTCCGGCTCATCTACGGTTGACTTTAATGCGGCATTCTTTTCCTCTTCAAGTTTAGCCTTTTCGCCAGGGTACTCTTCTTCCTCATGGTCGAGAATAATAGTATTGTTGGCAAAAAGCAAGCTAGACTCAAGAAGTTCCTGACAGTATCGGTTTCGCAACGTAAGTGAAGGATATTTGTTTATAATTACATTACCATTTGCGAAAGGATAGCGAACCTGATTACCCTGCTTACCTGAAAGCAGATAGCTAATGCTATTTTGATTTACTCGTGCTTTATATGTCTTAATCATATTTATTCTTTATAAATGGTGGGCAGAGCAAGATGCACCTGCCCACCGATGGTTTATAGTGATAATTTACTGCGCTGTATCTTGACCAGCATAGATAGCCCAAGCGGTGCCAGTGTAGTATAAAACTGTACCTGCCTCATACTTGACATCATCAGTAGGAGAATTAGTACCCTTTAAGGTGTAGTTTTGCGTGAGCGCAACCTTCATACCCTTTGATGGATTCTTAGGAAGTTCCTTAGCAGAAATGATGGCATTAAGTGACTCTGTGGCAATCTTAGCAATCTTATCAGCAGGACCAACCAAGATTGAGTTGTAACCACGAAGTGCCACACTATCTGCCTCCTGATGAATCCAACGCTTAGCGTCACGAACCTCGCCACCTCCCTTAGACATATCATTGGTCTGCTCCTTCTTGCCAATCTTGACGTATCGGCGAGAAGCCTTAGGGTCGAAGATAACCATAAAGTCTGACATACCCAAGAGATCGAGAGTCTGAGTCCAAACAAAATCAATAGAGCCGAAGGTGTCTTTGAATCGCTTGAAGGTAAGGTCGAACTCGTTGTGATTAATGAAGTCGTTCTGATGGCTTCCCTCCAACTTGATATTCTCCAAACGTTCGATAGCATTCTTACCACAGAAGGCAAAACAACGATCATTCTCGGAGAATTCCGTGAACTGGAGTTTGGAAATAGCAATCAAATCGCCAAGCGTATAAGTATCACCGATGGAGTATGTGTTGGTGAGCTGATTGATGATACCCTCAGAGGTATAGACATCTTCAATCTGTCCGTCGCCGGTCTCTGCCTTGAAGCGAGACTTGCATCCAAGCAAATAAGTACGCTCTGCACGTAGGTTATACTTGATGATAGCATCGGTCTTTAAGTCGGCAACTGTAATAGGCTGCTCCTTCTTTACCTTCTCGTAGTCATCTGTAAATACGATGTTCAAGAGTTTCTTCTGAACATACACTTCTTTCTCGCGTGGCTGGAAGTTTTCTGGTGTAATGGTGAGCTGAGACTCAGAAGCTGCAGATGCACCAGCAAGGAACGTTGTTCCAACAGGGATTTCCGGGCAAGTCATGTTGTCAAGATTGTCTCTTGAGTCTCCACTAACCTTCGGCTTTCCGTTGACAGCCTGCATAACCGCTTTTTTACCGTTAGCCTCAATTACATAAAGCATCAGTGTACCCTCTGTCTTGGTCTGTGAGCCAGCAGCATAACCGGGAACACCAGAAGCAAAAACAGTAGTGCCTTTATAGAATGGGCGAATAGAACCAGAGAAGTTCGTTGAATTAATCTCGATGGTGTCAGCAGTTTCAATTCTCTGAATAGTCTGTCCATCAAGAGTTTCGCCACCAACACGCTGATGCGAGATTGACCAGTTCTTAATATTTACTGTTTTTGCCATACGGCGAACAATAGAAAGAAGCGGTGTCTTGAAAGGATAGAACTTAACTATCTCACTATCCCACTCCTTATCAAGCAGACCACCCTCACGAAGCTGTGTACTAGAAGCCTGGGAGCCTGTAAGGTCTTGACCATCTTTTTTTCCACCAGGGCTAAGTCTGTCGTTAACATTAGGGTCTACTGGCTCTTTTTGGGCAACAGTCTCTTTGTCTGCAGGATTTACTCCCTCGTTGCCAATCTGCGGCTCTACAAGGTCTGCCGTTGCCATTACGCCACCACCGGTAACTACGGCAAGAAGCATCAGAATCATCTTAAAGACGAACTGACCACTCATAAAATTCTTAAAACAATTTTTCTTCATTTTATACATATATTAATGGATTAATTACTTCTAATATCATCAAAGAAACTTTCACGTTTCTGTTTCTTTGCCGGTTTATTTCCTGCGCCAGAACTAGAAAGAGAAGGAGGAATACCTTCTGTGCTGGAAGAGCGAACCTTATTCTGAATCTTTTCGTTTCGGGCTTGCATAGCCGCCTCGTCACGGGCAGAGGAAATATCAGAATCGTAGTTGTTGGCATTGTGGAGCATCTTCCAAATATCATCTGAAATATCGCCACTCTCTACCTTGTCGTGAATCTCGTAAATCTGGGACCACATATCCTGTGCATCATCGGGATAGAGCTTCATCAGGCGTTCAAGCGACTTGCGCATGTTGGCAGTAACCTTCTCGGTAGCCTCATTCTGTTCAGCCACGTCCTCGTTGTGCTTGGCGAGAATCTCAGCGAGTTTCTTGCCGCCTTCAGGATCATCAAGCAAGGTTTTAACGTCAATACCCATGCGAGCCATCGCATCAAACGGATTATCGTCCGGATTCTTCTCCATATCCATCGCCAGAGCAGCGAGCCACTTGTGCTTATCGAATACCTTAGACAACGCCTTACCGCTTTCCTCGTATCGTCCGAGCAAATCAGCATCATCATTCATTGCCGCATAACGAGCTTCCTTGTCTTCGAAGTCGATGTCAGAATGGCGATTAGAGAAGCGCTTGGAGAAAGCTGTACGATTAGGGCGCTCATCTACAGACGTTTCATCTGTAGCAGCCTCAGCAGGTGGAGCCTGTTGTGCGCCACCTTCCTCATTCATCTGTGCTAATTCTTCTTTTGTCATATCTCTATAATACTGTTTGAAACTTTTCGGCAAAAATGCAAATAATTTGAAGAAGTTTTGCCGTGCTCCAACCTTGCGCTTGGCGGTTGGTTGGAACACGGCAAAGAAAGCCATGTTTTTGCCTATTTTTGCGCCTATAATTAATAATGTATAAGAAAATGGTAAAGGCAAGAATACTGACACTTAGCAAAGTGATGCCTCAACATAACAAGTATGACTCGGTTAAGGCTCGCAAGCGAAGACAAGAACACGGCAAGGACGAGGAGTTACTCAGCCGATGCAGAAATGCTTGGAATAACCTGAGCGGTGTGCGAGAAACGAGGGCGAGAACGATGCGCTACTGTATGGGCGACCAATGGAGCGACACCATCAGAGTATACCATCATGGCTACTGGGAGGAAATGACGGAGCGTACCTATATGGAGAAGCGCAACCAGACACCTATGAGCAACAACATCATGGTGAGCATTCTGGAATCTATTGCCGGTCTTTATGCCAAGCAGGGAACGGAACCTGTCTGCTTTGCAAGAGACAGCGACTCCCGACAACTGAGCGACATGATGAGTGCCACGATGCAATGCAACTGGCAGACAACGTACATGCAAGATGTGCTAAACCACGCCATTAAAGACTACCTGATGGGCGGTCAGATGTTTGTCAGGGAGAGTTGGGAGGCGAAGGAACTTGAAATGCCCGACTCATGGACAGACGCGATGGAACCCGACCACATGTTTTTTGAATGCGGTAGCGACCCACGACACAACGACGTGAGCCTTATCGGTGTGCTGCATGACGTGAGCCGAGAAGACTTGTATCAGAAGTTTTCCAAACAGGAATATGGGCTTACAGAAGAAGATCTGAACGCCATCTTTGATATTTATCCTTCGGACGATAACAGCTACGGCTATGAGTTTAACGAAGAGAAGGCGTTGGAGAATCTCAGTTTTGACCATAGCAACAAGGGAAGACATTACTCTAGAGTGATTGAGGTGTGGACCACGGAAACCAAGCCAAGACTGCAATGCTTTGACCCGATTGCGACCACAGGAACCGGTGCTTACTTCCGCATAGATTTGGATGATACTGCGATGATACAGAAGCTGCGCAACGACAATATGAAGCGCAAGCAGCAGTATGACGAAATGGGTATAGCGGAAGAAGACAGAGCGTACATCACTAGCGAAGAGATTGCAGATAAGTACTGGTATTATACCTACATGGCGCCAGACGGAACTATCCTCTGCCAGGGCGAAACACCATACGATTATAAGAGCCATCCTTTCACGATGAAACTCTATCCGTATATCAACGGAGAGATTCATCCATTCCTTGCCAACATCATAGACCAGCAGCGATACATCAACCGACTGATTGTAATGAACGACATGGCCATCAGAAGCAGTTTCAAGGGATTCAAGATGATTCCTACGAATGTGCTTAACGGCAGAACGCCAGAGCAGTTTATGGAAGAGGCGGTAGAGTATGACGGATGGATATTCTACAAGCCATCGGTGAAGACACCGAATGTGAAGCCAGAAATTATTACATCGAATGCCGTGAATATTGGTACCAATGAACTCTTGCAGATAGAACTGAACCTGATTCGAGAGGTTACCAACGTGAGCGGTGCTTTGCAGGGTAAGACCCCATCGGCAGGAACTTCGGCAGCCAGATATGCACAGGAAAGCCAGAATGCAACCACGTCTCTGTATACCATCCTTGCCGACATGGACGTGTTCACGGAGAAGCTGGCAACCAAGAAGTGCATGACTATACAGCAGTACTACGAAGACGGAAGAAGGGTTTACGACCGGAACTTCAATACGGTTTACAAGTACGACCGTTTTTCGGCAAGAGATATTCACTTCAAGATCAGTATCAAGAATGCAGCAGCTACGGCAGCCTTCAACACGATGCAAAACGATACGCTCGACAAGCTTCTTGAAATGGGCGGTATCAATATCATTCAGTATCTGCAGAATCTCAACGCACCATTTGCAGACAAGTTGCTTGCCAGCGTACAGGAGCAGCAGGCTCAGCTTGAACAGATGTATCAGCAGCAACAGGCAATGGCTATGCAGCAAGGCGGTGGTCAGGTAGAGAACGGAATTGTGCAGGGTGCAGACCAGAATGCAGTAGCACAGGCACAGAGTGCATTAGGATATAACAGAGTAGCATAAGGTATGGAAGTACAGATAACTATAGAAATGGAGAAGGTGATGAGTGAGGTGAACAAACACTTCGCTCTCATCGGAAAACGCCTGAAAGACAAGAACGGAGATACGATGTTTGCCAAGACTACCCTATCTTCTTCGGAAGAGAAAGGTATCATGAAGCAGTATATCAACGCTGCGGCAGAAACATTTGTAGCAGAACTGGCACCACAAGTAACCTATTACAAGAACGGGGACGCGATGGTGATTAAGTTTGAAAACAGCAGATGGGCAGACGGAGAAGACAGTATTACCGTTCCGTTTGAAGGCAACTTCATGGGGTATGTGATAGCCTATGTATCGAATGCGGTATTGGGAATGACTGAGGCAGAGCTGGCACAGAAGTATGCTGCGGACATGGTGAACCATATAGCGGCGGCCATCAAGCTGATTTATCACAAGACCCCACCGGCAAGCAGCAACAAGAGTCTGGCAGACATGACAGGCGAAATAATCATTGACTAAAAAAGGAGAAGCTATGATCATAAAATTTCAAATTATCAAATCGGTAGTAATGGAGGCAGTAAAGTCGACAACCTACCTGAAAGCAAAGATAGATACTGCAGCAGACGAAAAAGCAGCGAAAGTAAGCTTTAACGAGGCTGCCGGCGATGATGAGGTTCACGAAAGAACGCTGAACCACGACTTTGATACAGCATTGGAAGTATTGAAGACCATCTTCGTAGACTACCTTGTGCCAACGCCTCAGACTATTGGCGACAACGCCATCTACTATGGAAGCGGAACGGATGATATAGTGGAGTTCACCCTATCAGTATCAAGACGTTATAACGGAACGCTGACCGACGCACTGGCAAGGCTGTCAGCAAGATACGTGGAGGACTACATGATATACCAGTGGTGGCTGAAAACAACAAACCTGAAACAAGCGGAGCCATACCAAGCTACACTTGCATCAGATGAGATTGCCATTAGGAAGTGCTTCGTGATGAGTTGTCCGATGGTCCCTACCGTTCCTTATCCAATCGAACTGACCGCAAAGGTGAATGGTGAGGGCGTTGAAGGCGAGATAACTCTAGAGAAGGGAGAGGAAGCTACCCTATCCTACTCGATCAATTATGGAGCGATTGATGATATTGAGGCAAGAAGCGAAGACCCAAGTATCATAGAGATACACCGATGCAGGGATAGGCGATCCTTTACTCTAGTTCCGGTAAATACCGGTTTCTGCAAGGTGAAGCTATGGTCAAGACATAGCGACAAACTGGAGTTCACTTGCGATGCCATCGTAACTGAGGAGGAAGGAGTTTTGTAATATTGAATATAAAATATCAAGATATGAGCTATCCGGAGTTTAACAAATTACACCCAACACATTTTATCCGAGAGAGAGGATGGAAGCCCGAGCCAAATCCTTTCTTGCCGAAGCCACGAAGAGCAGGGCACGGCTATTGGGATAAACACATCTTTATCTATGCCACCCAGCTCTGGTATGATATAGATGCAAATACCAACATGGTAGGACGAGCAAGACGGAACATGAAGGACGCGCAAGGTGAAGATATTCCGACAAGCGAGAACGATCAGGAACGCCCGCTCTTTTACCGTTGGTTTGACAAGTATATTAATAAGGTGGAAGCGAATCTGTCTGCCTATGTAATGAAACCAGAAGGAAGGGTAAGAGATAATGCCCTGAGAGAATGGGATGAGAAGGAGATATGGCTGAAATTTCCAGACTACTGGGATGATACCAAATATGATGCACTCGTCAAGCTGATACACGACTATATCGTGACCGGTGCGCTATACGAATATTTTATGCGCACATTGACAAGCAAGGACCCTCTGACGATAGACCAGATGAACCAACTGGACGAACTGGAGATAGACATCATAGACTGCGCCAACTCAACCAAACCGGGCAGCATGATTCATACTCTGAAACCCTTCGGATAATAAAAAAGCGAGCGTATGGAAGATTTTGAAATGGATGGATTTAAGTCTGTAAGGGAGATACAGAAAGAGAAGAAGGAGAAGGTAAAGAAACTTCTCCCTGCAAGAAAGAGTGCCCAAAAGGAATATATACGTGACTGGCTGGCAAGGAGCCAAGAGCAGTTTGAGGATTGTATGAACCAACTGGCAGAGTATGATCCTAAGACATACGTCACCATCTACAAAGACCTTACCAAGCACATGATACCAAAGCAGACAGAAGTAAGCGTTACCCACGGAATAGATGCAGACTTCAAGCAGCTCATGGCACTCGGTATGACAACCGTAGAGGACGAAGACGAGGCAGACGTACTGGATATAAGCAAAGCACCCGAGATACAGGATGCAGATTTTGAGGAACTAAACGATTTAACGGATGGCTCTAGTAACTGAACAGGAAATAGATAATCTCGTAGCGGAAAATCATAAGCGATACGATGAGATTTATGGTCCCTACGACCCTATGACGGGCGAAGGGTGCTATAACTTTGAGCATCGTGTGAAGATAGAACTATCCGATTTCTTCATTCCTAAGATGTGGGTTCCGAAGAAGACCGCCAAATCTGTTCTGTTTAGAGGTCTGAGAAAGATGGGCAGCCTGAAAGACTACATCAACTATGTGTTGCACCAGAAGGATGATGCCCAGCATTTCCAAATGCTTACCTTTGCCATCTGTAGAGTGAGGTTCATGGAAGACCCCGAGTTTGCCCTATACGTGACCGATAAAATTGAGGATAAGAAGACCGGTAAGATGATTCCTTTCAAGCTGAATTATCCTCAAAGAAAACTACTGAAGATTATGGAGGACCTGCGGAATGCCCACAAACCAGTGTTCGTGGTTATTCTGAAAGCACGTCAGTGGGGCGGCTCTACCCTATCACAGCTTTACATCAAATGGATTCAAGACTACAGGCGCGATGGTTGGAATGCTATTGTGCTTGCCCAGCAGAAGAATACCGCCAAGAAGATTAAGGCGATGTACCGAAAAGCTTTGGAGCGGCAGCCGGGGTGGACCGTGGGGCATACGGGCGCAAAACTTCAGTTCTCGCCATACGAAAATTCTCCTGACGATTTCCAAGTAACGGATGGTGTGAAGGCAATCAGACGAAGTACGCTGACTGTAGCATCCTTCGAGAACTTCGATTCTGTGCGTGGTAGCAACTTCCACTGTGCCCACTATTCGGAGGTAGCCTATTGGAAGAAGACACCAGAGCATGATCCTGAGGGTGTGATTTCTTCTATATCCGGTGGTATCGACCCGTTGGAAGACAACGTGGAGATATTCGAGAGTACCGGTAGAGGTAACTCTGGTTTCTTCTACGACAAGTGCCAGTTGGCAATGGACCCAAAGAATAATGATGCTTATTCGTTCCTCTTTATTCCTTGTTTCTTCATCGAAAAGGATATGACTCCTGTAGAGAACAGAAGAGCATTTGCCAAGTGGCTTTTGCAGAACAGAGACCGAAGTACCTGCCCGAAGGGATATCGTGAGACCGGAAAGTTCTTCTGGCGAATGTGGCAGAAGGGTGCTTGCTTTGAGGCGATAGAATGGTATAGAAATTATAGAAACAAGTTTACTACCCATGCGGCATGTGCTACCGAGGCTCCTATTGATGAGGAAGATGCGTTCAGAAACTCTGGTAGACTGGTATTCAATCCTTATTCTATAGACGACATGCAGGCTTTGTATAAGCAAGATCCTAAGTTTACTGCCGACATCGTGGTGAACATCAGCGTGAAGGATGATAACACCATTCCGAACTCGAAGGTAAAGCTGAGAGACGACGGAGAGGGAGACTTGAAGATTTGGGCTGTGCCAAACTGTCTGCAAGTGGAGAACAGATACTTGGTGAGCGTGGATATTGGCGGTAAGAGTACGACATCGGACTATACCGTTATGACCGTGATAGACAGATTCGGTATGATTCCTACCGTGAAGGGCAAGCCAAAGGTAGTAGCGAGATACAGAGGACATGTTAGACATGATAAACTGGCATGGATGGCTGCTGCCCTAGCCCATTATTATGATGATGCGCTACTGGTAATAGAGAGTAATACTGCCGACCGAGAGAAGAACAACAACACGGAGGGTGATCACTTCCTGACTATTCTGCAGGAGATAGCCGACTACTACGATAATCTGTATCAGAGAACGAGCAGTTCGGAGAATGTGGAAGATAACGTGCTGGCGAAATATGGTTTCCAAACCAACAAGCTGACGAAGCAGCAGGTGATTGATAACTTGGAAGAGTTTATTGATGATAACCTGTATGAGGAGCCAGACAAGGAAATGTATCATGAGTTGCGCATCTATGAGCGACATGATGATGGCAGCTTGGGTAATATCGTTGGTAACGGAAACCATGACGATGTGGTAATGAGTACCGGCATCGGTCTCTTTGTGAGTCTAACGGACATGGAGAAGCCTAGCTGGAAGAAAGCGGAAAGAAGAAGCCGTGGTGGTGATGGTGTTCATACGGCGGCGAAAATTTAGGGGAAATGTTAAGTGTTAAATTTTATGGAAAGAAACTTAGAAAGACAAACTTTGAGCTTTAGCAAGGGCATGACGAATGTGCCTAGCGACTTGCTTTCAGATGATTCAGAACTGCTGGAGAGTGACGGATTTATCTTTAAGGATGGAGAAATGAAGGCGGTGCAGAATGGGGTGAGTATTGGCAACGTTCCTTATAAGATAATGTACGTTCACAAGATGGCAGACTATGAGAATATCATTGCGTATGATGGTACGGAAAATATATACTGGTATACCAAAGATGATAGTGGAAATATCGTAAGCCCACCCGATGGAGTAACGAAAAGTTTCAATGTAGGAACCGTTTATGATGTAAAAAGTATTGGCAATACTTTGGTTTGTGCAACCAGCGAAGGGCTTCACTATTTGCTTTTCAAAGGAAACAAATACAAGAATCTGGGTAAAGATTTGCCTCGTTTAGATTACGATTTTACTTTTGAGCGACCGATACAAAACTACACCCAAGAAGAAAGCGGAAGAACATTATGTAATGCCGAGAATGCTGTAGAATCGAATGGTGGTAAAGGAGAGAGTTACTTTAACCCATTAAATCATACATTTATTCAGGCAGGAGGAGTAAAACCCGATGGTAGCGAAACCAGATCGTATACTACATTCAGCGTTAAGGACGGGGCGCCAGACTCTAGATATGAAAAAGAGTTTCAAGAAACCATCCAAGGACATGTAGCGCAAGCGATAAACTGGGCAAAGAGCAAGAATATGTTTGCTTTTCCATTCTTTCTAAGATGCGCTTTCCGCATGTTTGATGGTTCATACTGCAGAATAACCACGCCAATAGTCTGCTACCCTACTGTAAATAAAAACTGCATGTTTAGTGGTGCTGTATTTGATAGTACACACAACTCCTATATGGATTTACATCAGATGGGTTTAGGAAACATGTTCTATTTTATAGAATATAGAGAATTGCTATTCAGGTTTGAATCAATATCCAGTGACTGGAGCGACATCATCAAGGAGATTGTAGTTTTTGCGTCAGACCAAGTAGTTCCATTCTATATAGATAAAGGTTGGCATTTTGAAAGTCCGAATGGATTGCACAAGAAATATGCTTATGCTAATTTCGGCTATAAAACTTACGATGAAAAGCTATTTAATTACGACGTGGGTGGCTTTACGGGTACATACACCTCATATACCAGAGCGGTACAAGACGAACTTTTACCAAAATACAAGAGTGATGATCAGATTATATCCGAATTACTCACAAAAACAGTTTTTTACAAATTATTCACCGTTCCAATCAATGCAAGTTATATGGGTGGATATAATTTTCATTATACAGTTACAGGTCAGGGTGGAGAACCGGCATTTATTAGTGAAGGAACCTTGGAAAATCTTCAAGAGCAAGAGCAGCTGAAAGTGGACGATTACTACGGATGGGCATCTTTGAGTGCCGAATCTATATACAATTATAATGGCAGACTGAATCTTATTGGAGCAACACGAACTCCTTTTGCTGGTTTCGCCAAATTTGTAGGAAAAGACGGGTCTTCTAAGGATGACGCATTTCTTATGCTTACACACATCGTTTCAGATAAATGCGATACATGGGCTGTAAGAAGTGCTACTGCCGATGAAGATTTTCTGCAAGGATGGCTGTTTTACCCAGACCCGAATGCTACGGAGGTTATTTTTAGCTCTGGAGGCAAATATATCAGAGTTAGTCTAAAGGAACACCCTAGATTAAATGGCGCTTATACATTTCCTGTACTTCCACCAAATAAGCCACAGGAATTTGCGGAAATCAGTGAAAGCGAATTGCAAAAGATTGTAACAAGCGTAAACGATAAAGAAAATTTGAACTCTCAGATTTTTACATCAGTAGTCAACAACCCATTTGTATTTGAGGCATCGGGAGATAATACGGTTGGAACCGGAAAGATACTCGGAATTATTGCCAACACGGAGGCGGTAAGCCAAGGTCAGTTTGGTCAATATCCATTGATGGTATTTACGGATGAAGGTATCTACGGCTTGTCGGTTAACTCAGAAGGACTCTATAGCAGAGCCTATCCAATATCAAGAGAGGTATGTAATGAGGATTCGCCACTGGTGCCGACGGACAGGCTTGTGTTCTTTGCTTCAAAGAAAGGACTGATGGCGGCAAGCGGTGGAAGCGTAGCCTGCATGAGCGAACAGATGAGGGGAAGAGCGCCGAGGAACTTTGCAACCTTCGGGGAAGGCAAGTTCCTAGATTTTCTGAAAGACTGCTTTATCGCCTACGATTACAGAGACTCCATATTGAGAATATTCAGCAAAGGGAAATCATACCAATACATATATAATATGGTGGATAAGACCTTCTCAATGGTGAATAGCGGCATAGAGGCACAGGCAGTAGTGAATGACTATCCGGATAATCTGATACAAGATACTAACGGAAACGTATATTCACTTACAGCAAAGCCAGACATCAACGAAGATACGGAAAGCTATAGCGGATCATTTACTACCAGACCTTTGAAGATGGGCGGCAGCATGACGTTGAAATCGCTGAGAGCGGTGAAGCATCTGTTTGATTCGGACGAAGGAACGATTGGGCTGGAGATATACGGAAGCAACGACTGCAAGCACTGGTGCAAGCTGCCAAGCTTGGCTGGTAAGCCTTGGAAATACTTTACTTTCAAGTATACGCTGCAGAACTTCAAGGCTGCTGATGCCTTTGCTGGCAGTATAGTGGAGGTACAAAGCAGACGAGAAGACAAAATGAGATAATTCTTTCATACGCGCTAATTTATGATAACATGAAAAAGGCGGCTGCTCATCACGAGTGGTCGCCTTTAAAATGAGTTATGAAATACATTTTTAAAAACATGATTCTTCTTTATATTTCCATTTAAATCCGTATGCAGTTTCTTGTTTTCCTAAGCAACAAGCAGAAATACCGCTAGAGTCTTTAGAGCCAACACTTCTAGCTGCTTCTAGTTGGCTGCCAAATTCTGCAATAAAATTACCATTCTTATCTAATTGAATAACAATTTTCCCATTTGTGCTTAAATAGCCTCGCTTCCCAAATCTACAACATCTTTCTCCAGAGTGGCTTATTGAAGCCCTAATTCTATGAAGCGGCATATTTATATTTTCTTTGCAAGTCGCCCAACGCAAATTAGTTACTTTATTATTATCTTTTGACTCATCTAGATGTGATACTTGTGGTTTATTCTCTGGATTTGGAATGAAAGCTTCAGCTACAAGTCTGTGAACCCGATACGTTTTACTCTTTCCGTTCTTTGATAATGTAACTGTCTTGTACCCAACTCCATCATCAGACTGCTTCTTTATCACTTCTGGATAAATTTTTGTGGAACAACCAAAAGCTGTTACTCTTTTTAGCATTTTGACTCTGCCAAAATTGCTTACATCGTAAAGCCCTTCGTATCCTTTTATTGGTTTCCATATTTCCTTTTCCATATATATATAATTTTAATCCATAAGAATGAGCAACAATAACCTAAAAAAAAGCACCAAAGATGCAGAAGTCCGTTGACATTCGGCACGGCCATTGTGCAAATAATGAACGGCATCGCTTTCTTTAATGCCTCTTTCCATCGTCCTGTCCTACCCCACATCAAACCGAATGAAGCGAATAGGAAACCGGAAAGCCCCATTGTAGGCTGACTAACATACATGGGCAGCAGACTAGCGACAGAGGCAACAGCCAGAGAAGTGACTGGTTTCATATCGTTCTTTATCTGCCAAAGCACCAGAAGGTTTACGGCAAGATGAAAGCCGTTGACATGGAAGAAGCTATACAGGATATGATTCTGCCAAGGGCAACCGGGATAGAAACCGACGTGCCAAGTACACAGAACGAGGCAGATGATGCTAAGCACCAGCTTTGTTCGAAAGTTTCTTCTTACGAAGGTCCATTTCTCTGTAATTTTTTCCATACTTCTTATAGTAAGCGAAAATGAATTTGAGATTACTTGGCTGGATAAAGAACTCGGGTGCAGGCTCAGAAACAAGGAACTGGCAGATAAACCATAAAGATTTGCCCACGAACTCCTTTCGCTGCGTCATTTCGTTCATCCTATTGAACAGCGTATAGTACAACTTCTGACGAATCGGTTTCATACTATCCACCTTTGAGAAATCGCCGACTGCCATTCTACGGAGTATATCCCAAGCTCTTTTGGGAGAAACATAGTATCTGGGTGCAGGAGAATGAACCACCTTTTCCCAAGCCTCCTGTTGAGAATGGCAATTAGGAGCTATCTCCCGATACGCCTTCATCAGATCATCCCTCTGTCTGTCAATCAATTCGTAATTTGCTCTTGCCATATAAATGCTACATTAAGATGTTGCAAATATACATATTATTTAGAATATGACCAAATAAGCGCATAAAGATTTAAATAAGTTTAATATTAGGCTGGTTTTCATGGTGTTACGAAACAAAAAGTTTAACTTTGTAACAAAAATAATATATATATTCTAATATTTGTTAGTAAAAGATGAAATTAAACCATAAATTCGTAACAAAAATGAGAACAAAACAGGAATCGCCTCTCTCGGAAGAGGAGGAAGCCTTAGTTATGGAAGGCTTATTGAGTAGGAAGATTTGGAGGTTCTATGAACTTCTATCAAAGTGGGCACCCATCCCATTGATGCTAGGTCACTGGTACGGCGTATGGGACTATGGACATTATCCCTAGACCAACAATATTAGATACCGATTTCAACGGGAACTGCATCATCTGGATTTATGTACTGGCATACATTTATATGCCACTGACCATGATACCGGTAAGTTTCTTCTTCAGATACTGCTGGATTTTCCGTATTCCGTTCTTCTATTTTTTCGGTATCAACGCAATCAGATTGTATTATCAGCACTGGTTCATCACTCCCGAGCAGTTAGAGATGCACCATGTGTTTATCATATTCACTTTAATGCTTTACGCTTATGGATTTATCAAAATCGCTCTATCGAATAGCAGAATCTGCCTTCGGGATGCTAAGAAACGATGAGTGCGGGTTTACAGAGGAAGAAGAGAGGATTGTGCAGAGGAATCTGCTGTACTGGATGGAAAGGAAGCATCACTTTGACGAACAACTGGGCAGAGCCTGTATCGCCAACATCTATTATTTTGATGACGATGTTCACAAAAAGTATGCGCCTTACTTCGGGTTTGATGAGTTGAAGGATGATTATGACCGGCTATCTTGGAACATACCGGACTACAACTTCTGGGATTTTGCAGTAACGATGAATAAGATTTATGCTGACCATATAGACGTGGTGGGCAAATGGTCGAAGAACAAAGACACCACAAGAAAAAGAATTTCGGAACTGGCTATCAGTTTCCTCTGTGACGAATCGACAAACCACCCTACAGATAAAATCTGGTGGTACATGAATAGCTAAGTTGGAACACGGCAAAAGCTATTGAAAAGCCTTTTATCTTTGTAGCCATTAATCAATAATAATGGTATATGGCAGAGATAGTACATACATTTTTACAAGAGCACCTGTACAGATCGGCATTGGTTATTGCCATCTGCATGGGTGCTCTTATTATTTCTATGGGCGTGGACCTGTTCTTCGGCATCAAGAAAGCGAAAGAGAACGGACTGGCTACGACAAGTACAGGATTCAAGAAGACTTGCGACAAGGCGAGGAAATACTTCTCTCCCTTCATGGTGACGGTCTGCATAGACCTGATAGCCTGTACGGTTCTCCCCTTCCCTGTCTTCTCTATGATATGGGCAGGCTATTGCGTGTTCTGTGAATTTGTAAGCGTAAGAGAGAAGAGCTGGCAGAAGGCTGAGATACGGAAGCAGGAGAAGACAGTAAGCATTCTTCTGGAGAACAAAGAAGACTTGGCTAGGGCTTTTGCTGAGATTATGAAGGAGCAGGGAAAGGAGGAGAAGAAATGAGACTGATCAAGAGAATTTTTGTTCATTGTACTGCCTCTTCTCAGAAATGGGGCGTGAAGGAACTTTGGGACGAGTTTAAGCGCAAAGGCTGGAATAACCCAGGGTATCATTACGTGATTACTGCTGATGGTGGGATTCACCAGATGCTTCCGGTAGAAATGGTTAGCAACGGTGTGAAGGGATATAATGCTACGGCTATCAATGTGGCTTACGTTGGCGGCATCAACAAGAAGGGAAAGGCGGTAGACAACAGAACTGAGGAACAGAAGAAATCACTTATCACTCTGCTCACTCAGCTGAAGAAGAAATATCCGTATGCTGAAATCTTAGGGCACAGGGATATTTCGCCCGACAAGAACCATAATGGCGTAGTGGATCCTTGGGAGAGAATCAAGGAGTGCCCTTGCTTTGAAGCTAAAGTTGAATACAAAGAGATATAGCTTATGAAATGGTATGACATAAGGTTTTGGAAATGGGCTTGCATCGGCTTGATGATTGGAATTATCCTATTGTCATTTACAGGATGCAAGACGAAGGAGTATATCAAGGTTCCTTCTGTTAGAACTGAATACGTATGCAGAACTGATACTTTTGCTAAGTTGGATAGTATCTACATGAAGGATTCGGTATATGTTTTTCAGAAAGGTGATACGGTTTTCCATAACAAGGTGGTTTACCGGGACCGGTATCATAATATATATAAGGTGAAGACGGACACGATCATCAAGACGGATTCTGTCGCCGTGCCTTATCCTATAGAGCGACAACTGACGAAGAACGAGCAAAGGCTGATGTCGCTGGGCAGATGCTATATCGCCTTTCTGTTCATACTGGCGGCTTGCGCGATTGGGTTTACTCTCTGGTACAGAAACAAAAAGTGCTAGCTTATGGCGAAGATTAGCGAAGAACTGCAGATGATTGATTCGCTCCTGATGGAATTTCATGAGCGGATTCAGAGCGGAAGATGCTTAACTAACAAACAGCAAAATGCTTTCATGTTAGATTTTCTGCACCGCATCGCCAACAAAGACGAGCCCATCAGCAAGGCTGAGGCATGCGGCTATGTTCATGTTTCTAGGGCTACCTTTGACCGCCTTGTGAAAGAAGGCAGGCTGCCAAAGGGTAAAAAGCGGAAAGGATGGACCGAGCTGGTTTGGTACGAAAAAGATTTAGATAAATATGTAGATAGATTGGTATAGATTTTACTTTTTTATTTTTAGTTAGTTGTATTAATTAGGTTTTAAGTAGATTGTTTCATTGCAAAAAGAAATCCCCACTCGGCTGTGATAGCTGGGTGGGGATTGTGGGTTATTTATTTCATGAATGCCATCCAAATAGTTTGGTTCTTGATGGTGGTACGGTGCCCGAATATAGGTTTGTAATCGGTGATAGCCTTTAGCACATCACTAACCTTTATCTGCTGCTCGTTCCACTTGAAAATGAGCGTTCCGTTTGTTTTCAGCACCCTCATGCCCTCATGGATAGAATCGTTGATGAATGCTTGCCAATTTTCGGGCAGCTTACCATATTTCTTGCATAACCAAGAGTTCTGTCCTACCTTTAACAGATGAGGATGGTCGAAAACTACCATATTAAATGTCTCATCTTCGAATGGCAAATTAGTGCAATCGGCTATCATATCGGGTTGTACGTCTAATTTGCGTCCATCACATAATGTGTCGTGATATTCTCTTATGTCGGTAAAAAGTACCTGTGGGTCCTGCTTGTCGAAATAAAACATACGAGATCCGCAACACATATCTAATATTCTTTTTTTCATACGCTACTTATTTTTAACAAAAAATGTTCCACTACACCAGTCGCTGCTTTCAACATCATTATGAAGTTTGATACATCTGCCGATAAACTCATTACCTTTATAATGCTTACAACGACCACACTCCTTTGAATTTCTCAAAATTGCACGAAACAAACTTTCGTTAACACTTGGCCAATTTGCTTTATTCCATCTGATAGTCGCTTTCTTATAGAGATACTTTAATCTAGGTAAGAATCTACTATCTTCCTTAATTGAACATTCTGAATCGAAGTAACGTGCATCCGTACTTCTTCTCATTATTTTCAAAATCTTCTTAGCCAATCTAATCTTCATACGCTACTTCTCCTATCAAACTTATTGACAATAAAAGACCACCCAGAGCTTTCAACGATAGCTCTAAGAGAATAATTAATACGTCCAGTATCATCTACACATTTAAAACCGCATAAAGAATCATCCCATTCTACTATGGCTACGTTTCCAAGATGTGGGCTTTTTATCATATCGCCTTCCCAAATTTCATTGCCTTTGCAGTCTTTTAGCCCTGTGAATTGGCAGACGGTAGAAGGGTCAACGTCTGTTATTCCATCTTTTAGGTGGTCTCCACCTATGCATACCCTATTTCCAATATGCACTAAATCACCTTCAACCCATTCACATGAATTAAGTTTCTTAGCCTTAAACTTGATATTTCTTTTCATACTAATTCTTCTTTTTCAAATTCACTCTCTGGAACAAGATAACAAACTTCTGCAAATGCTTGCAGGATAGGATAAAATTCTTTAGCTTGATTTCTGTTCATAACTTAGTCCTCCAACTCTTTTTGAATGTCGTTCAACCACACAAGAACTTCATCAATATTAATGTAAGAAATATATCTCTCTTTATGCTTTCTTAATTGATTCTTCTTTTTAATAATTATATTAATTGCAGTTACTTTACTCATTGCTTATCCTCCATATGATTACATGTTGCTTGGTCTCCTTCATAGTAAGGAGCACCGACTTTAGGTAATATCTGAGTGTTCGTATTGCAGGAACATTGCATTACCCAAGGTGCGTTTACC
>ULMM01009884.1_pt1 | contig 61385 bp, 44 predicted proteins | sample 1951661 | NCBI WGS metagenome assembly ULMM01 (sample SAMEA4835551, study PRJEB28245) | human gut metagenome | biome: gut microbiome; material: fecal sample | place: Denmark | collected 2008 | reverse complement strand
CTTGATTTAACTGCCTCATCTGATATTAGAGCTTTGGTTCATTCTGGTGAAGCTATTGATGTTACTCCTGAAATTAGCATTACCAAGTCTTCAGCTCCTATTAGCTCAGGTGAAGTTGTTGGAACTATTTCGTATACTCTTGATGGTATTACATATAATTCTGATTTAATAGCTACACATGATGTGTATTCTGCAAGCTATCTTAATTTTATTCTTATACTTCTTTGTACTTTTGCTTTGCTATTATTTCTTGTTACTATTTTTAGTAAGAAGTCTAAGAAAGCTACAAGGAAGAAAAATTATAATAGACGTATATATTAAAAAACGAGGACTAATTAAAATTAGTCCCCGCTTTTTTCTTTTAATAATCTTGACCTAAAATTATTGTGAAATCAACTCCATTATTGTCGTCTGCGCTTTTTATTTGTCCTGCTCCTAATAAAGATTTGATTGCATTTTCTACTGTTTTTGTATTGTTTTTTCTATCAATTATAAGTGTTGTGCTTGTAACATTTGTTGTTCCTTTTTTAGTAATCTTATATCCTTGATTTTGTAGCTGAGTGATTGCTGTCGTTAGTTTAGCATTAGATCCTGTTCCATTTAATACTTCTAACTTTATCTCTGAATTTTTCTTTATATTTGTAGTACTTTCTGAAACTGTATTATCTGCTACAGTGTTTTCCTCTCCGTTACTATTTGTTTCTGGATCTGTTAAGAACATTTCTTGAACTTTTGCTTTGGCTTTTGCTGTATCAATTATTACAATTGATACACCATTGCAATATTGTGCTGTTCCTGGTAACATATCTGAACGTAAATTTTCTGTATTAAAGTTTAATAATGCTGGTATATAGTCTTTGATTACATCCCATGATAAGTTTGTATCTACTTCTTTGTTAGCTATATCTAGTAATTCATTTATTTTTGTTATGTTGCTTGGTTTCATTGTTTGGTTTATTACAACTTTTATAAATTCTCTTTGTGTTCTCATTCTTCCATAATCATTGTCTCCATAAGCAGATGAGTATGATGTTCCATTATTGTTGTGTCTAAATCTTACAAGTCCTTCTGCCTGCATACCATTTAATTTCTGATATCCTTTTTTTAGATGTATTGCTAAGTCTTGTGATGAATCGTCATAGTTCATATCTATTGGTACATCAAATTCGACTCCACCAATTGCATCAACTAAATCTCTTAATGCTTTTGTATCAACTGTTAGATAATATTTTACGTTTAGTCCAGTTAGTTTGTTTACTGCATCAAGTGTTGTTTGTGGGCTTATTTGGTATTTGCAATTTATCTTATCAAATGCTGTTGCCTTGCTTTTATCTGTACCTACAAAGCTATCTCTTGGAATTGATAACATTGATATTTGTTGTGTTTTAGGACTATATTTTACTACCATCATTGTATCTGTCATATTTCTACTTTGCCCTAAGCACAATACATATATATCGTCTAAGCTCTGTGTCTTATCAGCACTACTTCCTATAACTGTTGTTACTATTCCTTTCATTCCTCCACCATTCTTTTGTACATTATAAAAGAAAAATGCAAGTAATGCTATTATTATAATTAGAATTACTAGGAAGATTTTTCTTCCTGTTTTTCTTTTACCCTTCTTTTTATTTTGGCTTGTTGTTTTGACAACTACATTATCTTTATTTTCTTTTTTCATTTTTATCTCCTACTGTGTATTTGGATATAAGTATATCAAACTATATTAAAAATATCAATAGCCAAAAAAGAAGTTTCACGCTTTTTTTGAGTGAAACTTACTTTTTATTATTGTAATTTTTTTACTATTATGTTGTTATTGTACATTGCCTTTCCTATGTATGAATTATTTATCTGATTTAATATTTGTGTATTTTCTATTACTGGTGAGATTATTGATATTACAGCTAATATACAATATACAGCAATTATTCCTTCTACTGCTCCGCAAATAGCACCTCCTAAGTGATCTATCTGTTTTAAAATAGGTAATTTGTTTATTATTTTTGATACTATTTTTATTATTAGTAACACTGCTCTTACTATAATAAATATCCCAATAAATGATATTACTGTTACTATCTCTTGTGTGATTTCTTGTGAAACACTTTCTATTACGTTATCTTTTGTGTCGTTTACATTCTTTACTTGATTGTTTATATATTCTTTCATTGCTTTTGGCAAGTTAGAATTTTCGTCTATTGTTATTTCGCCATCATTCATTGGTATACTTTTTTTTACTGTTTGTTTTAAATTTTCACCTACTGGTGTTTTTTCTATTATATAATTTGCTACTGGTCTGCAAAACATTAATGCTATTATTAATGCTACTATTACAGCAAATATATTTACTAAACATACTGTCATTCCTTTGTTTTTTCCTAGTAGTATACTTAGTATTATTACTCCTAAAATTATTATATCAACTATCATTCTACTTTCCTCTTTCATTTTATAGAGTTAATATCTCTATTCTATTTTTATAAATTATTCCTGCTACTTTTTCGCCTATTGTAATGTCTTTTATATTTTGTATTGATGTAAATTTTTTCGCTAGCCATCCATTTGTATTTACAAATTCAACTTCATTTCCTAAACTAACTGCTATGATTCCATTGTTGCAGTACAGATTTTTTACTGTACTTCCAATTATATATGTGCTTTCTTTCTTGTTTTCTACATTTTGGATTTTTAGTTCATATTCACTATTTAATATTGAGTTTCCTTCTGATTCTGCAATGCTACAAATGTATCCATCTAAAGTAATATCTGCAAATGATATTTTGTTTTCTATTGTTAATATTTTCTCATCATTTCCATTTTCAAATATATGTATTCCATCATCACAATATGTTACTACTTTTTGTTTTTTGTATTTTATTTTTAGTATTAATGAATTTGAGTTTGTAGTGTATGTGTATATTATTGATTCTCTTGGCGTTGTTTTGGCTTTTTCTACTGATATTGTTTTTACTTTTGATTCTATAACTGTTCCGCTTGTTTTTATTTCTACAAAGCTTAGATATTTGCTATCATTTGATATTGCTACATCTGTCGCTATTGTTGTTGATAAATATGTCTTAAATTCTTCTTTTCCAGTTATATCATACATTATTATCACTGATTTATATGTTGTTCCTGTTATTACAACTCCTACCGCTCCGCTGTCGTTTACGCAAATGTGAGATATATTTCCTTCCATTTGTTTTTGCCATTGTAGTGAATCATTATATATTAAGTATAAATTTTCTCCGCCTTGATCTGCTACTAATAAGTATCTTCCTGCTGATTCAAACTGTGGTTTTGTAATTGATACGTTTATTGATGTGACAACTTTTGCTGATGAGTTATATATTGTTAATGTATTGTTCCCTACTGTTGCTAGATAGTTACTATATGCATAGGCTTGTATATTATCCTTTTCTTCTATTTCTATTGTTGGTAAATCTTCTTCTCCTATGTCTTTCTTTAGTATGTATTTATCAGTCCATAGTCGTACTGTGCTATTTCCTACATATAGGCCTATTGCTACAGCTATGATAATTATTAACAGTGTAATTATTCCTATTAATATTTTTTTCTTCATTAAGTTTGTTTCCTTTCGGCTTTTTATATGTGTATTTTATAATAATTTATCTTTATTTTCAACAGTTTTTAATTTATTTAGAATAAATATGAATATTTTTTTACTATATAAAAAGCCATCAATTTAGATGTTGTTATCTAAGATTGATGGTTTCGTTTTTATTTTCTATGTTTCTTTTTTCTTACTATTGTAACTATTATTCCTGCAATTATTACAAGTATTGGAAGACCAAAGATTATTGCTCTTACGATTAAATCTTGTTGCTGACTTGCTGTATATGTTACAACTCCTGTGTCTTTTCTTATTCTAATTGAGTCTTCTCTATTTGATAAGAATGCTACTGTATTTAACATTAAGTCTTTGTTATTTCTTAATGCAATTGGTGTTGTATAGCTTGACCCAATTTGGATACTGCAACTTGCTGCAAATAGTGCATTTGAATATGCTACTAATGTTGATGTCGTTGTGTCATTTATTTTTTTAGTTAATGTTTCGCCTAATACAAATGGTCCTTCTTCATCTGTATTAAGTTTTGTGTATATACTTTGTGTTGCATTTTCTCTATAGAATGAATTTGATGATGATTTGATAAATGGTGTTGCTGTTACGCCTATTTCTTCTAGTTTTTCATCATTTACAGTGTTTATTCTTCCTGCATCTAGCATTACTATTGATCCATCTGTGTAAATGTCTTTTACTATGCTGTTATAGCTCATTTCTGGTATTATTAGCTCAGGACTTCCAGCTAACATATTACTACTTGATTGTTCACATACAACACCTTTTGAAAAGCTTATTCCATATAATGATAAAATCTTGTTTATATTTGTTAATTCTTCTGTATTAGAGTTTAACATATATGGCTCTTGCATCCAGATTATTTTTCCACCATTGTTTATATAATTCTGTATTTTTTCTGTTTCTAGGTCTGTAAAATCTTTTTTTGGATTTGCAATTATTAGTACATCACATGTTTCTGGCATATCTGATAATAAAAGGTCTAATGTATTTACATCATTTACTTCATTTGTTATTTGTTGTGCCAATGCGTACATATATCCATTGCTTCCAGTTCCATATTCTCCATGTCCTGTTAAGAAATATACCTGTGGCTTTTTAGCAATTGTAACATCTATTATTCCATTTGTTAGTTTTTGCTCTGTTATATCTATTGATTGGTATGTTGAGCTATCATAAGTGTACATTTCTGAAGCATCTATTATTTTATATCTTTGGTTTGATGCTATTGCAACTAATTGATCTGTTGAACTAACTCCATATTGTGTCGCTAAATCAGGTCTTTCTGATGTATTTACTAACTGAACTGTTATTTTGTCATTTACATCATGATATTGTTTTCCTAATATAACTGCTGTGCTTTCTTCAGTATACCCAAAGTAGTATAGTGTTACATTTAGGTCTATGTTTTTTACTTCATTCTTAGAGTCATCTGATAATGAGTATAATTTTTCTTTTGTGAAATCTATTGGCGATAAGTCTAATTTTCTTATTAGTATGTTTACTCCTAGGAAGATAGCTAGAGTTATTACTACTAATAATACTGTTAAACTTGTTTGTCTAAGCCATTTTTCTTTGATTATTTTTATTAGTTTTCTCAATTTTCTATCCTCCTTATTTTACTAACTTTCTTCTTTGTAATACCATTATTGTGAAGAATATAAACATTGCTGTTGTTGATAATAATAGTACTAGATTTGTTATTGATATTGTTCCACTCATGAATGAGCCATAATATGCATACATTAGTGAATAATGTCCAAATACGCTTGATAGTCTTGGTGAAAACCATGATATTAGGAAAAATCCTATTGCTATTACTGCTGCAACTATTTGATTCTCAGTTAAGCTTGATGCAAACATTCCAAATGATACATATGCTATTGATAATAGTGCAAATCCTAGTATTGATACTAATGCACTTGATAGATGTGGCTCTCCGAAATATGCTAATATTGCAAAATACATTATTGTTAATAATGTTGATATTAATACTACTATTGTTGCTGCTAAGAATTTGCCTAATACTATTTGCGTAACACTTTTAGGTGATGTAAATAATATTTGTTCTGTTCCTGTCTTTCTTTCTTCTGCAAACATTCTCATTGTTAGTAATGGTACTATGAATGTTAGTACTGTTACTGCTGATCCGAACATACTTGAAAAGTCTGTACTTGCATATGCAAATATGTCTAAATAGAAAAATAAACTACATGCTAATAAAAATACTCCTATGTATATATATCCTATTGGTGATAGAAAGTAATTTTTTAGTTCTTTTTTAGTTATTGCCCACATTATTTTTTACCTCCTTTGTTCTTTTTTTGTTTTTTATTATTTTTTGTGTTGTTAGTTGTTTTTTTGCTTTCTGCTTTTTCCTTTTCTTCAGGAGCTGTGAGTCTTTTTATTTCTTTTGTTTTACTTTCTTTTTTAGATTTTTTATTTGCTTTTTTTGCTTGTTTTCTTGCTTTTCTTTCAGCTTTTTCTTCTTTTGCTAGTTGCTTCTCTTTTTCCCACTCTGCATCAAATTCAGCTTTTCTTTGTGCCTTTTCTTTCTTTTTTTCTTCTTTGATGCTCTTTTTTCTTTCTTCTTTTGTCATATTCTTTAATTGTTCTTCTCTAGCTTGTTTTGCCTTTTCTTCTTTATCTTGTTTTGCTTTTATTTCTGTTTCTTTACTGTTTATTAGTTTTAAGAAAGCATCTTCAAGTGTTGTTTCTGTTTGCTTTAATTCGAATATTGTTATTTCTTGTTTTGGTAGTTCTTCAAATATTTTCTTTCTTAAGTCTACTTCTTTTTCTGATGTAATTAGATATTGCTTTGTTCCATCATTATTGTCTTTTATTAACTTGATTTCTTTTATTTCAGGTATAATTTCTTTTATTGTTTTCATTTTATTTTTTGAGTCTTCTACTGTAATGATGATATTGTTTTCTGATTGTGTTTGTTTTTCTAGGTTTTCTGGAGTGTCTATTGCTAAGATCTTTCCTTTATTTATTATTATTACCTTATTACATATCTGGCTTACTTCTGATAATATGTGTGAACTTAATATTATTGTATGTGTCTTTCCTAGCTTTTTTATTAGATTTCTTATTTCTGTAATTTGCTTTGGATCTAATCCAACCGTTGGTTCATCTAATATTAGTATGTCCGGATTTCCAATAAGTGCTCCTGCCATGCTAACTCTTTGTTTGTATCCTCTTGAGATATTTTTTATTAGCTTGTTTTCTACACTTTTGGTTCCTGTTTCTTCTAGTACTTTTTCAATCTCTGCTTTTTTCTCACTTCTTTTTACATTTTTTAAGTCTGCCATATATTTTATAAATTCTCTAACTGTTAAGTCATTATATAATGGTACACTTTCTGGCATATATCCTATTTGCCTTTTGGCTTTTTTAGGCGTTTTAGATATATCATATCCGTTTACTATTATTTTTCCCTTGGTTGGCTCAATGTAACCTGTTATCATATTCATTGTTGTTGATTTTCCAGCACCATTAGGGCCTAAGAATCCCATTATTTCATGGTCTTCTACTTTAAAATTTAAGTTGTCTACTGCTGTAAATTTTCCATATTTCTTTGTGATGTTTTTAACCTCTATCAAAGCTTTTTCCTCCAATCTATTGTTTCCCTAAGTTTTTATATGTTCATATTATCACTATATTTATTTTTCAGCAATATAAAGTTTGTTTTTTCACATAAAATTTACATTTGATGTATATATTTAAGTATAACTTTTAGTTTACTTTTCTTGTATTTAGTGGTATAATTGATTTTATCACTTTGGAGGAGGAATCTTTCATGTTTGTTATTGCGGTTGGGTTGATTTTTCTTTCTATCGCGGGGCTTTATTTCCTTTCGGATAAGAGAGGCAATGGCCGGAAATAATTAACCCACAAAAATAAGGAGGCTTTATGTCTCCTTATTTTTTAGTTTTTGAAAAATGTTTCATACGCATTATATGCTGAATATATGTCATATTTGCTTGTTACTTCGTAAGGTGCGTGCATTGATAATACTGGTACTCCACAGTCTATTACATCTACTCCTTTGTTTGCTAAGATATATGCGATTGTTCCGCCTCCGCCGATGTCTACTTTTCCTAGCTCTGCTAATTGATATTTTATGTTGTTTTCATTAAATATTTTTCTTATATATGCAACATATTCTGCATTTGCATCTGATGAGTTGTATTTTCCACCTGATCCTGTATATTTATTTAGAGATATTCCTTCTCCTATAATTCCGGCATTGTTCATGTCTGATACTTGAGCGTATAATGGATCAACTCCTGCATCTACGTCTGCTGATAACATTCTTGAATTGCAAAATACTTTATCTAATAAATTTGGTCTATTTATTCTTGCTTTATTTAATAGTTCTGAAATAAATGTATCAAATACATGTGATTCCATTCCTGTATTTCCCATACTTCCTATTTCTTCTTTATCTGAGAATAGGCATACTGCTGTTCTTTCTGGATTTTCTACATTTAAAATTGCTCTTAATGATGTGTATACACATACTTTATCATCTTGTCCATAAGCTGATACTAAGCTTTCATCTAATCCTAATGTACGAGCTTTAAAGGCTGGAACTATCTCTAATTCACTACTTATGAAATCTTCTTCAGTTATACCATATTTTTGATTTAAAATTCTTAATATGTTTGTTTTTACTTTATTTTTAGATTTTTCATCTTCTTGATTTGTACTTGGTATACTTCCTATTAATAAAGCTAGATTTTCTCCATTTATGGCTTCTGATACTTTTTTCTGCTGTTGTTCTTTTGCTAAATGTGGTAATAGGTCTGTTATTGTAAATACTGGTTCGTTTTCATTTTCGCCTATTGATATTGTTAGCTTTTCTCCATTTGCTTTTATTATTACTCCATGAATTGCAAGTGGAATGGTTGTCCATTGATATTTCTTTATTCCACCATAATAGTGTGTTTTGAAATAGGCTAAACTTCCTTCTTGTACTAGTGGATTTGGTTTTAAATCTAGTCTTGGTGAATCTGCATGTGCTCCAATTATATTTAATCCCTCTTCCATACTTCTTTTTCCTATTACGGCTAGGTATATATTTTTACATCTATTTACGAAATAAACTTTATCTCCTGGATGTAGTTCCGTATACTCATCTATTGATCTAAATCCATGTTCTCTTGCTATTCTTTCTGATTGAGCTACTATTTCTCTTTCAGTTTTTCCATGGTTTAAAAAATCCATATATTCATTTGAAAATCTAAATATTTTTTCTTTTTGCTCAATTGTTAGGTCTTCCCAACCTGATTTTCTTTTTAATTCTAATTCACTCATTTTGGTTTCCTTTCTTTTTTATTGTTTCACTTTTTTATTCTATTATTCTTATATCATAAATAAAATAAAAATAAAATATTTTAAATAAATATTTACAAATTTTCTTATTTATTGTTAAATATACTATAAAGAAGGATTTTAATTATTATGAATGCAATACTTTATACGAGTGGTGATACCACTTCGCAGGAGCTGACTCCTGAAGAAAGCAAAATTTTTGATGAAGCTGATAAAATCATTGAACAAAATTCTAGTGATTTTTCTAATAAAAAAAGTGAACATAAAAGTCATATTGGATTATTGATTTTTTCAATAATATTTTTTATTGTTTTTTTATTAGCCAGTGTCTTTTCAACTGTCTTTGCTTTTATAAATGTTAATAATACAACTTTTGTTTCCGGAATTAGTATACTTGGAATTGATGTTTCTGGTTTATCTAAAGATGATGCTAAGCAGAAAGTTACAGATGATGTTTCTAATAGACTTTCTACTGATGTTATTTTTAAGCATAATGATGAAACTTATACTTTGCTTCCTAGCTCAGTCGGTGGTAGTTTTGATATTGACAAGGTTATTGATGATGCATATTCTGTTGGCAGAAACGGAAATATTTTTCAAAATAATTTTGCTATTTTAAATGCTATGATTAATAGTAAAAATTTTATTCCTGATTTTAGTTTTAATTCTGATTCGTTTGATAATAGTATTTCTCAGATGAACAGCAATTTTGCTGATGGAATTGTTGAACCAAGTTATGATATATCAGGGAATAATTTGATTATTAAGTCTGGAAAGAATGGCAATATTGTTGATAGTGATAAGATTAAATCATTATTTGTTGATAAATTAATTGTTGTTCCTTACAATACAGATTCTATTGAAGTTCCTGTATTTTCTAAGGAAGCAAATAAGATTGATATAGATGCTATTCACAGTGAAATTTATAAAGAAGCTCAAGATGCATCTTATACAACTAACCCTTATGCTGTTTATCCATCATCAAATGGACTTGATTTTAATATCTCTATTGATGAAGCTAAAGCTTTGATTACTGGAGATAAAGATAGTTATACTATTCCTTTAAAAACTTTATACCCTAATGTTAAAACTAGTGATATTGGAATTGAAGCTTTTCCAGATTTACTTTCTTCTTATTCAACAAGTTTTGCTTCTAGTAGTTCTAATCGTGCTACTAATGTTTCTCTTGCTACTAATAAGATTAATGGTAAAGTTTTAATGCCTGGTGAGGTTTTCTCTTTTAATGGTACAGTTGGCAAACGTACTCCTCAAGCTGGTTTTAAGGTCGCAGGTGTATATATGAATGGTCAAGTTGCTACTGATTATGGCGGTGGTATCTGCCAAGTTTCTAGTACTTTATATAATGCTGTTCTTAGAGCTAATCTTGAAATTGTTGATCGTTCTAACCATATGTTTGAAGTTGGTTATGTTCCTATTGGTACTGATGCTACAGTTTCATGGGGTGCTCCTGATTTTAAGTTTAAAAATTCAAGGAGTTATCCAATAAAGATTGTTACTTCTTCATCTAATAGGAAATGCGTTGTTAAATTTTATGGACTTAAAGAGAGTGAAGAATATGACATTGAGATTGTATCTTATAGAACTGGCTCTGTTCCTTATCGTACAACTTATACGACTGATTCGAGTTTAGCTGCTGGTCAACAAAAAGTTATTCAACGTGGTTCTAATGGGGCAAAATCAGTTGCTTATAGGATTCGTAAGAAAAATGGTCAGGTAATTTCTAAAGAGTTACTTTCTAAAGATACCTATGATCCTCATAATCAAATTATTGCAGTTGGAAAATAGTTTGTTTAATTTGTTTAATTTTTTAAAAGATTTTGTTAAATTTGTTGACAAAATCTTTTTATTATGTTATTATAATTTATGTTATTTGTAGTACCCATAAATGGGTCAGTAGCTCAGCTGGATAGAGCAACGGCCTTCTAAGCCGTGGGTCGGGGGTTCGAATCCCTCCTGGCTCACCATTTATTTTACAACAAATAATGTAAAACACTTATCAATTTGATAAGTGTTTTATTTTTTTATACATGTTGTAGTTTTTTGTTTTCTTTTTTACTAAAATCAAATTTAGGCATCATTCCAATTTTATCTGGTGTGTGTTCTGGTAATTGATATATATCATGTCCTGGAAATTCGTTTCCTTCTACAAATACTGGGCCGTCTGGTGTAAATGCTACATCCCATCCCACATATCCCATGTCAGGAATCTCTTGGCATGCTTCTTTACACATATCTATTGCTTCTTCCCAATAAGGAAATTTGAATCCTTTGATTTTTTCTCCTGTTGCAGGATGCTTTTCATATACATTTTTTTGTTTGTCGATTGCGACTTGTGATACAATTCCTGTAATTTCATCTACTGGAGCAACCATTCCACCACTATTAAAGTTGTCAACACATTTTCCATTGTTTCCAATTCTAAAGTATGCACATATTATATGTGGCTCTAGTTTTAAGTTTTTTCTTTCTGCTTTTGGTACAGTTAAAACTGATTGTCCATCTTCTGTTGTTACTATTGTTACAATTCTTACGGTATTTATCGCATTAGGGTATATTTTTGCAACTTCTGGGTGTTGCACTATTACTTCTTCTAATTCAAAGTTGCTACCCTCTTCTGTTAAGTGATTATACACTTCATCTAATGATTTAAAATCTTCTGTGTGAATCTTTTCTATTCCTTTTCCGCATCCACCATCTATTGGCTTTGCCATAAATACATTGTGCTTTTCAATAAATTTTATTACATCTTCTTTAGGTGTTCCGTTTACTTTTATCCAATCTCTTTTTAAATATTTATTAAATATAGTATTAAATTGATCTTTATTCTCAAAGTATGGCATTGCATCCATATCACAATATTTTTTTACTAATTCATTATTTCTTCCACGAGTTAAATATGTGTCTCTTTGTTCGTCTGTTAAATTGTACATTTCAAATAAGTCATAGTCCATATATCCTGCGCCATATTTTACTGCACATTTTTGCATATCTTTTAGTATTTGTATTTTGGACATATTTGTTTTTTTGTGTATAGAATTAATCTTGTTTATCATTGCTTTTTTGTCCATTGTGTTTATTCTTTTTAAGATGTATGTAATTCTTCCCATTTTATTCTCCTTTTTATTTTCTATATTCTTAGTATATACTTTCTTAGTATAATTTTTCAAGTTTTTAAGCATTTTTTTATAAAACTTTATATCTTTGCAGTTTTTTTATTGCTTTTTTTAATGAACTTATTCTGTTCTTCTCAAATGTCCCCATTTCTGCAAGTGTTTTTCCTCCTCTTGCATCAAATATTGGCTCAAATCCTATTCCGTTCCTTCCCTTTGGTTCTTCTGCTATATATCCCTCTATTTCTCCTGTTGCAGTATATATTTCTCCATCTCTTATTACTGTTACTGCAGTTACAACTTCTGCAATTCGCTGATATATGTCCTTTCCTTCTAATTGCCTTAGCAAATATGCATTTCTTTCCTCATCAGTTGCATCTTTTCCTAAAATTCTATATGTTTTTATTCCTGGAAATCCGTCTAAGCAGTCTATCCACAAACCTTCTGAATATGCTAATACTATTTCTTTTGTATATTTTGCTAAGTACATTGCTCTTATTTTTGAATTTTGTTCAAATGTTTGTCCTATTTCTTCTGCATTTAGCTCTATTCCAGATTCTTTTAGGCTTATTATTTCATATTCTTTTAATATATTTTTTATTTCATTAATTTTTCTTTCATCATCGCTTGCTACTAATATTTTCATCTCTTTCCTCTTGTTTTTATTTTATATTATCTTATTTTTTTGTGCAAGCTATTTATCGTTAATTATTATTTTTTCTTAGTTTTTTCTATTTATTCAATTTTTTTTTGAAAAATTGTTGATTTTGTTTTAATTTTGTGTTATATTATATAGGTATTTTGAATACATTTATATTATCGAGGTGTGGCTCAGTTGGTAGAGCGCGTGGTTTGGGACCATGAGGCCGCAGGTTCGATCCCTGTCACCTCGACCATATTTTGCCCTTTTTCAAGGGAATTTAAGAGAATTTATAAAAATTCAAAAGTTATGAATTATGCTATTTTTCAAAGAAATTTGATAATAGCATAATTTTTTTGAGTTCCTAAAAATGTTATAAGATTTGGTTATTTTCTTCAAGAAAAAGTTTCAAGAAAATTTTTATAATGTTTCAAGAAAGTTTCAAGGAAAAATATCAAGTTGTTTTAAAGTTCTTCAGATAAATAGAAAGGAGAACTTTTTTTATGGAATTTAAACCTTATAAAGATAATGAATATTTAGAAAATTCATATTATAAAATACCACAAGAACTATTTGTAAGTTCTTTATATAAAGAAAAACTAAATTCAGATAGTAAAATACTATATGCTTTTTTACTAGACAGATTATCACTATCTCAAAAAAATCACTGGATAGATGAAGAAAGAAATATATATTTAATTTTTACAAGAGAAGAAGTACAAGAAAAATTGAATTTATCTGACAAGACTGCAACAAAAGCATTCAAACAGTTAGCTGATGTAGGACTTGTACAAGAGAAAAGACAAGGATTAGGAAAGCCTAATTTAATATATGTTGGAAAAATACAACATGAAGAAACGGAAAAATTACGTTTCTTGATTCGTAAAAATTACGATTCTGGAAACGAAGATATTACGAATCTTGAATCGGAGAATTTACGAGGAATCGATACTAATAATATCAAAACTAATATAATCAATACTGATTCTATCAATCCTAATAGCGATGATGAACTTCATTTAAAAGAAATAAAAGATAAATGCAAACTAGATGAATTTCCTCAAGAAGAAAAAACTATCTTAGAAGATGTTATTGATAGCCTATATTATAAAGATAATTTGAAAGTTGGGAGTATAACAGTTAATCACTACAAAATATTAGATAAATTAAAACTTATTGTTAAAGAAAATTTAATACAGTTATTAGATATATTAAAAAATATACCTAATATACAAAATGCTAAAAATTATTTGATGATTTGCTTATATAATAATTTAGGAAATACACATATTACTATCCCAAAGAAAAAAGAGAATACTACTTCATATAATGGAAGGGACTATGAAAATGGCTCACTTGATTTTCTATATGCTAACTTTGTTTATGATAACGAAGCAGTAACTTCGTAAGCATAGCTTTGATATGAAATTGCCAGCCATACTTATATGGGCAATTTCACTATAAATTATAATGACAAGTTCATTATAATTTATAGCCTAAAAATGTTAAGGCATTTTTAGGAAAGCCTCGCAGAGCACACAGATAAGTTTGAAAAACTTGTCTAGTGTGTTAGACAAATAAATTTGTTTCGAGCAAGAAAGGACTTCGGAGCAATGAGTTATGCTATAGTAAGAAATGAAAAATTAACAAGGAGTCAAGCTAATGGAATATGTGTTCATAATGATAGAAAAGCAAAAAATCATTCTAATAAGGAAATAGATATTAGCAAATCAAACTTAAATTATTACTTCAAGAAAAATGAATTAAGTTACACAAAGGAATTTGACAGATTAAAGAAGAAATACAATTTACAAGGGCAAATAAGAAGCAACAGCATAATAATGTGCGAAATGATATTTACATCAGATAAAGAATTCTTTGATACAATTGGAATGGAAGAAACTAAAAGATATTTTGAAGAAAGTTTCAAGTTTATTTGTAATTATAAAAATCTCGGAGAGAAAAATATAATATCAGCTGTAGTTCATTTTGATGAAACAACTCCACATATGCATTTGATTTACATTCCAGTAGTTCATACAAAAGATAAAGATGGACATGAAATTGATAAAATATGTTGTAGGGATTTTTGGAAAGGTAGAGACAGTTATAGAAATTTGCAAAATGCTTTTCACGAATATATAACAAGCAAAGGATTTGAATTACAAAGAGGATTACCTTCTGAAGAAACCAAAAGGAAAAATGAAACAATACAAAATTATAAACAAATAACTAATTTTGAAAATACGAAAAAAATTTTAGAAAATATAACTTTAGAATTACCCAAAACACCTAATATTAAAGACTTCAAAAGAGCTATATTTAATCGTGATGAAAAAATAGAAAATACAATAATAAAACCTAGAGATGAACTAATCCAAAAGCTTTATCAAGAAAACAAGACATTGCATAAAGAATTATCAAAACAAGTGAATACAGTAGATTTTGCAGAAAATTTCAAGGAAGATTATATAAAAATGACAGAAAAGGACATAAATTTAAGGCTCTCAAATAGTTTGCTTAAAGAAGAATTGGAAAATAAAGAAAAAGAACTGGAATTAAAGTATGAAAGTAAAGCCTGTAATATGGAACATGAATATAAAAAAGAAATCCATAAATTAAAGCAGAAAAATAAGAACTTAAATAAAATGATTGATAAATTTAAAGTGACTTTAAAAAGATTTATTAAATGGCTTTGTCATAAGTTTTCATATCCGTCTGAGGATGAACTTGTACGAGATTTTGAGAAAGAAACATATAATAACTTTAATTTTGAAAAACAACTCGATATAAATGAATTTAAGGAGAAAGAAAACGATTTTGATAGAGAATATTGAAGAGAGCAAATTAACTGCTCTCTTTAATGCACTTTGCAATTTATGAACAATTATATACTTATTGAAAATTCTTCATTTTCATATAACATTTTGTATTCACAACTTGTACTAATTAATTCTTTATGAGTACCATTAGCAATGATTTTATGATTATGTAATAAATATATATTATCTGAATCAACAATTGTACTTAATCTATGAGCTACTATAACAACAGTATGATCTTTAGATAATTCCTTTATAACATTTTTAATTCTTTCTTGGTTGTTGTTATCTAAGCTACTCGTAGCTTCATCTAATAATATAATTTTTGATTTTCTAATCAAAGCTCTAGCAATAGCTATTCTTTGTTTTTGACCACCACTTAATATAACACCATTTTCTCCAACTAAAGTATTATACGCATCTTTCATTGCCATTATATCATCATGTATTTGAGATTTTTTGCATACTTCAATTATTTCTTCATCAGTTGCTTCTGGTTTTGCTAGTTTAATATTATCTTTAATTGACAAATTAAAGATATATGGAGATTGAGAAACAATAGAAATATTATTTCTAATTGTGTTTTCAGATAATTCATTAATATCAGTATCATCTATTAAAATTTTACCACTATTTAATTTATAATTTTTTCCTATTAGTTTTAATATTGTTGATTTACCTTCTCCACTTTTTCCAACAAATGCTACCATAGTATTAGGTTTTATTTCAAAACTTAAATCTTTAAATAATTCTTTATTATTATATTGAAAATTTACATCTTGAAATTTTATTTTACCTATTATATCTGTTAACTGGGTATCACCATATGAGTCTTTGGTAAATGTATTATAATCGATAATATCAAAAACTCTTATTGCAGATACTTTTCCATCAGCAAATTTCTCTCTTATTTCTGATATATAATCTATTAAATTTAATACTTTATTCTTATATAAAAATGTTATCAAGAAAGAGCTGATTTGTAGTGTATTATTTGTTATAAAATAAATAGAAAGAATTATAAATATAAAATCTAACATATGTTGAAAAGTTTTAATATATCTATTCCAAGTTCTTCTTGTATGAGTCTTTTTTATATCATAACTTATTACATCTTTTTGTTTAATATTTATTCTATCTAATAAGGTATCTTTTAAATTTAAATTTTGAACTTCTCTAATTCCTCTTATTACATCTGTGTATATACCTACTATTTCTTCATCTTTTTGTTTATACTTGGCTTTTACATTTTTATAGTAAAATAATTTTTTAGAAGTCAATATATATACTAATATAATATTTAATATCAAAAACAATCCAAGATATTTATTAAGATATAATACATATATAATAAAGCTTAAATTTAGAATAATCCCTGATAAATCATCTGTTATATAATCAAATAATTCAGATAATTCAGATGTATCTTTATTTAATCTTGAGATAAATATACCTGAATTAGTATTATCATAATTTTTTAACTCAAAATTAGTTAAGCTTTGTATCATATCGTGTTTTAAATCAAAATTCACTTTTCCGTTGAGTTTTAAAACTGCTCTTGACCATAGATTAGTAACTATTTCTATTACAATTCGCAATATCATAAGGAAAAGTGCAATTTTTAATATATTAGATTTATCAAAATTTTCAAAATATCCTAACATCTTTCCTTCGTAAATAGGCGAAAGTAATGATATTCCAGCATATCCTAAACTTAATATAATAACTATAATACATAGAAATTTGTATTTTTTATAATATTTAATTAATTTTATTAAACTTTTCGTGTCTTTTTTCATTCCTGTTATTCCTTTATTAAATTCATTTTAATTAATGCATCTTCTAAACATTCATTTTTATCAATAAATATAATATTTTTTATATTGTATTCTCTTATTCTAGGATACCATAAATTAACTTTATCTTTTATTGCTTGAGCCCATTCTTCGGTATTTCCTCTATCTATACATCTTTGTTTTAAAACATCTCCAGAATCTAATTTAGGATAAGCTAAATAGAAACTAATATTATTTTTATTAAAATATTCTAATAACTTCCAATGCATAGATGTTAAAACTATATCATATTTTTTTCTAGCCTCTAAAATAGCTTTAATATAGTTTTCAGGAAATTTATCATTTGGTATTCTTTCTTTTTTCCATTTGTTGGTCTCTATTTCTTCAAGCGTCATTTTATTTTTATACTTCCATTGATATAAACTTGACTCTAAATCTATTATATTATCATATTTTTGTGCTAATGTTGTTTTTCCTAATGCTGTAAATCCTGCTATAATAATTCCTTGTTTCATAAATACTCCCTTTTTTACAAATTTTAGTCGATACCTTTATTTTTTTTGATTTTTGTTTAAACTATCTGGTAATTTATCTATAATCAAGTTACAGTCAAGTTAAAATTATCCGGAAAATTATCCGATACTTTTTGAAAATTATCCGATACTTTATCCGGTACTTCCGGATAAAGTATCGGAACAAATAACTATTTTTTTGCCCATACTGGATAACGAGTTGTTCCAATATTCTTTATTTTTTCTTCTTTCTTCTGTAAGCAAACATTCACAAGATACTTTATTTTTGTTTTCTTTTGCTCTTTGTTTAGATGGTCAGGCAATTTGCTTATCAATAATTCATCTAAATCTTTCTTTGTAATACTTCCAAAGTCATTTATATATTTCAAAACTAAATCTTTATAATATTGATCATTGAATCCGGATTTTTTAGTATAGGAAACTTTATCATCAACAATTTCAGAGATTTGTTTAGAAACATATATATTAGGATATCTTCCTTCAATTAAATTGTCTTTACGAAGAATATCGGATTGCTCTTTAGATATTGGGATATTTTTTTGTACTCTATCTAAAAGCATAACTTCTTGTAGGCTTAAATCAGTTTTTTCAAATAATACTTGAGAGTATTTTTCATCTAGAATTTTACCATATATAGTTACTTTTACTCTATCTTTTTCACTTAAGTCATAATCTGGCATAGGGAAGAATCTTTCTCTTAACTTTTCAAAACTTCTTCTTATTCCCATACCTGCGGTATCAATCATATTTAAATTAACCATTGCTTGTGCTAAAAATTGATTTCTATAATATGGTGGAACATAACCCTCATTTATAATTAAAGTATCGACTGATTGAGGTATAAATCTCCCTTCATTCAATATCATTAATTTATCTCTCATTTCGATAATGTTTACTCTTCCACCTTTTCTATAGTCTTGATGTGCAATGGCATTATTTAATAACTCACGAAGAATATTTATATCATATTTATCTACTTCATTTGGAAAAAGTGTTGTTTGACTTGGCATATATCTATATCTCAAATTTCTGATTTTTTCACTAGCTTTATCCATTGTAATAATAAATGGAATTGTAAAATGTTCATAGTCAATAATATCCGTACCTTCTTGTAATTTCCAAGTTATATAAGGAATATAATTATCAACATATGTATTTGTATCTTCACTTCCTAATAATAGCCATGCAGCACGAGTTACTTTACCATTTAACAAAACTTTTGCTTTATTTAAAAAGGTAATATCATCCATTTTATCAATTTCATCTGCAATTTCTTTATTTTCATTTTTCTTTTTAAATTGTTCTCTAGCTTTTAATATAGCATTTTTATCTAAATCATCAACTGTTAAGTCACTAATAATTTGTCTTGTCCAATCAACATTTACTGTAGATAATATTGTATCTCTTTTTACATCATTTAAAGGAATTAGTGACTCATCATTTCTATCGTAAGCAATGTTTTTCCAAGTAGTTGGTACTCCAATTGCTGCAGGAATTTTAAACATTATAACTCTATTACTATCAATTTCAAATTCATATATATCCATAAATGTCATATTATCATTAGTTGATTGAGTTATTTCTTTTTTCAAGTTGTTTAAATTAGCACCTTTTCTATAATTAGTATTTACAAATTCATGAGTTTTATCACTTACTCCAAATACAAGCCAAGCATATTGTTTTCCTACTAAATTAGCACCATTACTTAATGCAGAAAAATATCTTCCAAGTTCATTAAAATCAAAATTATTTTTAGCTTCCTTATATTCAACATATTCTTTTTCGTTTTCTTTAATTAAAGAAAGTAATATATTTTTTATTTCTTCCATTTAGAATTCCTCCAATTCAGTATTAATTTTCTTCCTCTTGAGCTCTTTTTCTAAAACTATAAACATTAGCTTTATTCTTGCATTGTGGTGTATCATATTCTGCCTTTGAGTTTTTAGGTATAAAAGCTTTATGGCAAAATTTACAAATCTTAAGCATAATCGTATCTTGTGATAAATTTACTAAAAAATTCAAATCTATTGCTTGTTTTAAATAACCATAAACTAAACCTATTTCATTATTATGCAAGCTATCTATATTAGTATAAAGATTATTTATTGCTATAAGTGGAGAATAATTCATTAAGTGACGTTCTTCTACAAAGTGAACTAAATGTTCATAAAGAATTTTTGCATATTGTAAAATCATATCAACAGGTTCTCCATAGTTTTTAGAGAAAATTAAAAATTCATTTAGCTCTGGTGTAAGATATTTTTCCATAATTCTAGGAGATATATCTTTTCTACATTTTGCAATAAGTTCTTTAATTTGATTACTATTTAGTTTTGGCATAAAGAAATTTAAGTATTCTTCTAATTTCATATTTGTTATATGATCTTCGTAATTAATTAAATTATAATCTCTTAAAGCAACAGTATCATCTAACACATAATATCTATTAACTGGAAAATCAGCCATAAATCCAAATAAGCCATAGTTTCGTACATAATCTAAAATTTCTATATCTTCAACTTCTTCATTGTAATATACTTTTTTTCCAATATTTAAAATATCTATTAAATATCTATCTATCCAATCAGAAAAAGTTGAAGCATGATTTTTAGCTCCTTTTTCTGGTAGAACATATCTTTTTCCGTTTATTTCTTCGATTACATATCTGTCAAAAGCTAGGCAGAAACGTTGATTTTCTATATAAAAATTAGCTTTCATTTTCCACTCCTAAAAAATATTTAATTTCTTCGTTGTAATCACTTGACAAATTATAAAGCTTACGTTATAATCTGATAAAATCAAGTAATTACTTGTTGATATATATAGATTACAATAATTACTTTAAAAAGTCAATAGAATTACCCAAAATTCTTTAAATAGCACATTGAAAATTGAATATTTCAGTTGTTAGATACAGCATAATGAGACACTTGCATAGCCTTAACTCATCGTATAGGGTGCAACTCGGACGGAGTCGGAGTGGTGAAATTCCAGTGGAGTAATGTAAATTACCATCTAATAATTCCCAGATGATGATGGACAAGGAAAATATCATCATAAATAAAGCACGAAAGGAGAAAAACTTATGGAAAACGAAATCAAATTTTATACTACAGCAGATGTAAGAAGAATATTAGGAATAGGAAATAAAACATGTTTAGACTTATTCCATCGTTCTGATTTTCCTTGCATTAAAGTCGGAAAATCATTTAAAGTTGCTGTAAGTTCATTTAATGAATACGTAAGTACACGTAGAGTTTTAAGTGAAGTAAATGAGTAAGATTACAACAGATAAAAAAAGAAGATTTAAATATGCGACATTTAAACCTTCAAACTACTATTTTAAATCGAATACAAGAAAACTCTTGTTATAGTATTGAAATAATTATACACAAAAAATCAAAATATATCAAGAGTTTTCCTTAAATTTAACAAGAAAGGAAAGCAAAGAAATGAATAAAATAAAAGGAATTACAGTAGGAACGTATTTAACGAAAACAATTAAAAATTCAAAAAATAAAGGTTTATCTAGCAAAGAAATTTGTAACAATTGTAAAATGAAAGATAAATGTAAATATAGACAAATAACAAAATTTGAGAATGGAAAAGTTATTGATAATAATGTAGAATGTGATTCTTTCTATTTTTCTATAACACCAAAGGCGATAGTAACAACAGGTAGAGATACAGTTACAGGAAAAAGAACTACTAAAACATTTGTAGGAAAGAATGAGAAAGAAGCATTTAATAAAGCATTGTCATTCCAAATTGAAATGGAAGAAAATCAAGAATTTAGAATAATTACTAAAAGTAATAAAACAATAATTGATCTTGTAAAAAATAAAATTGAAGAAGATTATAAATTAGGCAAGATAATTAAAGCAACACATAAAAGAAAATCAGATACAATAAAGAAACTAGCTAAAGAGAAATTTACTAACAAACCTATTTCAAAAGTTACAAGAGATGAAGTAGTTAAATATTTAGAGAGCTTGAAAAACTATTCTAAAAGTACAATAAAACAAAATTATGAGCTATTATGTATGGCATTTGGACAGGCAAAATATGAAAATATCATAACAGATAATTTTATGGAAGGTTACAATAGAGTTGAAAAGCCAAAAAGTGAATATAAAAGCCACCACAGAGTTGCATTAACAGTTGATGAGCAAAAGAAATTGGTTGATTACTTAAATAATGCAAGTTATAAAGAATGTCGACACAAATATATTTTGTTACTATTATTGAGTACAGGAATGAGAATAGGAGAGGCTTTAGTTTTAGATTATGATAAAGATATAGATTTAGAAAACAGAAAAATCTATATTAGAAGAACTCAAACAAAAGATAATAATGGCAAAGCAATTATAGGAAATACTACAAAAACAAATACAGGTCAAAGAATTTTGAATATGAATAATATAATTTATCAAATTATTCAAGGTGCTTTAGAACATAAGGTTGATAATAAAGAACATTTATTATTTTGCAAAGAAGATAGAACAATGTATGTAGAAAATTCTATAAATAGCAGTCTAAAAAGAATTGCATTAGATTTGAATATTGGAATCTATGAAGAAGAAAATACAAAAGGAAAATTAGTTAAAAAGACTGATATTCATACCCATATGTTAAGAGGAACATTTGCAACTAGATGTGCAGAGGCAAAAATTGCTCCAGCAGTTCTTAAGAAGATATTAGGTCATACTGATATTACTGTCACAATGAAATACTACGTTGATGTAGATGTTGAATTTGAAAAGGCAGAAAATAAGAATGTTGAAGATTATTTAATAGATAAAGAAATATTTAATGTAGATTCTGATTACGATTATGACTATGCTTAAAAACACAAAAGAAAAACCTTGAAACTTTATTAGAATTTATTAGAATTATTTTTATTAAAGTTTCAAGGAAATGTTTCAAAGTAAAAATATAAAACTTTAAAATGCTTGATAAATAAAGAAAAATAGCATTTGGCTAGAATACCTCACCTCGACCATATTTAAGCAGTAAATTGAATTTACTGTTTATTTTTTTGTCGAAATTCAAGAGAGTTTATAATAAGTCAAGAACTAGTAAATATGCCATTTTCAAAGTAATTTTGAAGATCGGCATATTTTTTATATTCGAGAAAAATTATTTTAATTGCTTATAAATACCATAAAATTAACCTATTTCTCTCTGGAAAGAATTTCTGGAAAATTTTATATTCATTTCTGAAAAGTCAAAAATTGTTTATTTCAAGTAGATTTATAGTTTTCCCCAAAATTGAAATGAGAACTGAATTAAATCTTATGAAAAGAAACAAGAGCAAACTAAATTCAATCTTGTTTATGTTGAAAAGATTAAACATGACGATATTATTACAAATATGATTCGTAAAAATTACGATTCTATAGTAGGAAAATTTACGAGGAAACTATAATAATAAAACTAATAAGAATTTTTTAAATTTTGATCAAAGGAGTTATTAAAAAGGAGAACTAGATTTTTTATATGCAAATAATTTGAATACATTATGTGATAATTAAGAACTATAATATTTTTAACAAATTTACTAAATTTTATGGTACAATATAAAAAAATAAATGTACGGAGTAATAAAATGTCTGTAAAAGAAGCAAATGAAATTACAGTTAAGGTAACTTGTTCAAACGATGAGTTAATAAAACACTTAATTAATAAAGGATTTATTGAAGGTAGAAAATTTACACTTGATGATTACTATCTAATTCCAAAGAACTTGAAATTAGATGAATTAACAACAAGAGATATTTTATCTAAAGCAGTTATCATAAGATATATTGTGGATGATGGACAAATAATACAAAAAATAACATTTAAAAAGAAGAACATTAATGCAAATGGAGAAATATTAAGTCAAAAATCAATTAATTGTGATGTGTTAGATTATAAAGCTGGAATAAATTTATTTAATGAACTTGATTATTATGAAATTATGAACCTTAAAGAAAGTGATGTAATTTATTACAAGGATAAAATTGAATTGGCAATAAAATTTATAGAAAACAGTAATACTTTAATGGAAATTGAAACTGATGATAATTTTAAGACAATTGTTGAATTAAAACAATTGGTAACTGAATTAGAAATACCAATTGAAAAAGGTAATTATTTTGTAAAAAAAGCAGAAGATGAATTGAATAAAATTTTAAAAAGATAAAAATTAAATTATAAAGGTATTAGGTATGAAGTTAACCCTCCTTGTTATATAAAAAATTTTAACAAGGAGGTTGAAGATGATTTAATCTCTGAAAATCAAAGGCTTCGAATGGAGAATAAATTTAAAAAAAAATTAAAGATGAAATGTTGTCGATATTTCGTGAATATAAAGGACGTTATGGGTGTCGTAGAATCACACTAGAATTAAAGAATAGAGACTTTAAATTGGGTTTGTGCTATGAATAATGCACAAGCAAGAGCAGAAGAAATTGTTTTTAAAGAATTAATTTATGTTTAATTTTCTAAGCTTGCGACAACTGTTGATGATGTCAATAGTTTTTGATTAGTTCACCCTAAAAATAATATTTTAACTTGTGACTTGTTCACCCTTGAAAAAGTCACAAGTTATAGAGATATTAAAGATACTGAAGGTTATAGAACTGTACAAGTTTTTATTCAAGGTAGCGAACATATTCCGCCTGAACCTGAAAAAGTACCAAATTTGATGATGTATTATATATACAATTATAATCATGATGAACAAGATATATTTTCTAAGATTGCTGGATATCATATTGAATTTGAAAGAATACATCCTTTTGAAGATGGAAATGGTAGAACTGGTAGATTACTTATAAACTATGAATTGTTAAAAAATAATTTACCACCTGTTGTTATCGAAAAAGATGATAGAATAAAGTATTTTGAATTTTTAAGAAATACTGATAATACTGGCTTAGCTAAATGGTTAAAAGATTTATCTTCTAGAGAAGAAGAAAGAATGAAAAAGTTTGGATTTTAATAATTAATAATTTAAAGTAAACGTTGAAAATAAAAAATTCAACGTTTTTATTTTTTTCTTTATTATATAAAATAAGAGAAGAAAATTAAAAATAATTCTTCTCTTAATATTATATTAATTTTTTTCATTTTTATAAACATATATTATTAAATAGCTTATGCTTCAAGTTTTCTCTCGCAGTATTCTCTAATTGATTTTGTTATTTTCTTTATTGCTAAATCGTGTTCTTTCATATATCCTATGAAAAACCCTGGATTAACCATCTCAAATTCAAGTAATTTCATTTTTCCATCAGCTGTCTTCATGAAATCTACTCTGCAGATATCTATCTTTAAATCGTATAATTTTTCAAAATATTCTACTAATTTAACAGCACTTGAAACTTCCTTATCTGATGGTGAGTATTTGCTTATTATCCTTGTTTTTTGACTTGGTACGCTCTCATCTGTATTTGTGTATTCTTTTTTCTGTGAATATATTACTTGTTTATTTAAAAGTGAGATTTGATATTCTCCTTTCCAAATTTCTTTTTGTATTGGTTGTACTACCCAGCCTCCTACTTTATTTTCTTTCCATCTAAAGAATTGTTCATCAACATCTGCTAAGCATTTTAGAGAATTGCTAAGCTCTCCTGTTACTGGCTTTATTAGATAATCTTCTCTATGATCTGGATATTGTTTGCATATTTCTTCAAATGTGATTGTTCTATCAAATATCTTTGTTGGTATTGTTGTTACACCAAATTTTTCTAGTTCTTTTTCATTAATTTCAACTAGATATCTTTTTGTCATTCCTCTTAACATTGATTTTGGATCATTTATTACTTTTCCTGTATAGTTGTTTATTAAATATTTTAAGCATGTTTCTATTTCAACAAATTTCTGTTCTACTGATCCGACATTTCTTATTATCATAACAGATATTTTATCGTTTATCTCTTTTATACCTAAGTCATTTGTTTCTTGAGTATTTATGCAATAGATGTTATAAAATATCCCTTTTTCTGTATCAAATTTGTCCAATGTTCCTAGGTATACTTTCCAATCATTTCCATAAATTCTTCTATCATTGATCTTACTTCTTTGCTGTATTTTTCTTCGTCATCAAATTTTCCGTTCTTTAACATTCTTATATAGTTTTCTAATTGTTCCATATCTTTTACAGCTATTAGTATGCTTTTATTTTTCATTTTTTTAGTTCCTTTCTTTTAATAAATCTATTATGAACTTCTTTCCTTTATTTTTAGCTTTTGTGTATTCTTCGTTCATCGATAGTTCAATCAAAATGCTTTTACAATTGTATTCTTGCTGTATATATTCTCTTGCTGTTTTTAATCTTGGATTTATTATTTTGTGTTGTTTTATTATTGCCCTTATAAATCTTTTTATAGTACTTCGTGGCTTTAATACTTGTATTCCACCTATTTCTGTTATGTTTGATTTCATTGTTACATAGTCTTTTGATGATATTTCATCATTGTGTACATCTATAAAATATTCTGGTTTTGTTTTCTTTACTATTTCTCTTATGTATTTAATTTCTTGTGGGGCATCTTGTTTGTTCCAGCTTCTATTATAGTCTGTTTCGTTAAAATACCTATGATTTCCGTTTTTTACTCCTTCTTGATTTACAATTGGATATATTAAAAAGTGATATTTTAATTTATTTCCTATTATTTCCTCTATCATTCCTTCTATAAAAAAGCTTGATAATGTTTCTCCTGGATGCTGTCTTCCAATCACTATTATTGTTGGATTTTCTTTATCTCCTATTTCTATTTGTGGTAATATTTTTTCCTCTATGTGTATATTAGGATTATTTTTTATTTTACTTATAAATTCATCTAATTCATTTTTTGTGTATCTAGGAGATAATGATATTTCTTCTACTTTATGTGGTTGTATGTTTATTTTTAGTGTGTCATTGGCAATTTTCCATTCTTCTGAGTCTAGTCTTTTCCATTCTTTATCTGTTTCTTTTATATATGGAGCATGTTCTTGATCTGGACAATAATAGGCTGATTTTGTTATATTTTTTATAAAAACTGTACCAACCTTGTTTAAGTCATTTTCTACTCGAAAGTTATAATAATGGCTATATGAATCTTTTTCTTTTCTTAATGATAATACTGCTTCATTTTTTCTTAAGTCTTCATTTATTATATCAATAGAACTTCCATCGTAATTGTTTATTATTTTCATTATAAAATCTCCTTTTTTATTGCTTTCATTATAGCATATTGGTGCATGTTTTTCAATTTTTTAATGAACTACTATTGTTTATTATTAGTGTGCTATACATAAATAGTATATCTTGATTTGTGAATTTTATATATTGGTTTATAAGTTTTGGTGACATATATCGTGTATCTACTAAAGTTACCTTACTATATCCTGTTAGTATTAGCGGTGTTATGCTACTTCCAAATGAATCTCTAAATATGATTAATTCTTTATTATTATCTGAATTTGGATTGTTGATTGTAAGTAATGGTGTAGCTCCTGATAAATATACATCATATTTATCTAAACTGCTCATTTTATTTAAATCATATACTGTACTTTCTTTTTGAGTTTCGTAATTATATACTGTGCAGTTGTTTATTATGTCATTTGTTAAAATTATCAAATTATCATCCTCATTATTTGTTGGCAACCTTCCGGAATATGTTCCTTTAAATTTGCCTAGTTCAACTTGTGTATATTCTTTCGAAATCTCTATATTCATTTCTTGTGCAATTTGTTTTGCTATTTTTACTATATTTTCTTGTTTCCAATGTGTATCTGTTTTGTAATAATCATTCAAGTTTAATTCATCTTTTATATTTATATATTTCATTTTATCAAGATTTTCTGACATTATTTTTTCTATTTCAGAATAATCTATTTTTAGGTGATCTTCGCTTGCAAAATAGTTTTTATCAGGGATTATTGTGTAATATATGTTATTTTCTTCTGTTAGATATTCATTTGCAATTTGGTTTATTTTGTTTATTATGTTTTTAACTGATTGCGTATTTAATGGATAATTTTGCTCTATTATATAGCCGTCTTGATCATATAAGTTGTTATAATCTTTCTTTTTTAATAATTTCTTTTCTATGTTTACTTTCGTTTTTCTTAAATTCTCTCTTTGTATGAATTGGTCTGTTAAGTATTTATCTAGTTTGTCTGAATATTTTCCGCTTGTTAGTTGTTTTAGCGTAAATTGTGGCTTTTGTTCTAGCTTGCGTCTTTCTGAAATTGAGATTAATTCATCTTTTTTTATTAAATTGGCTATCATAGTTACTATTATTATTGCAAAAAATGTTATTGTTACAACAATATTTTTTATTTTATTTGTCATGTTAAAATTTATTCCTCTCTTTTCGCTTTCATAATATCAAAATCTAAAATACAAAAATGGGTTGTATGAGCTATCTACCAAGTATGCTGTTACTATTAGTAATAGAACTATTATAAATATTGGCTCTATTATATTTATAATTTTATTTATTTTTGCATTTTCTTTTAGTTTATTAATTATGTTTGTAACTAACGGAGTGGCTCCTATTATTGCTAATATTAATATTATTAGGTAGCTTTTTAGATAATATATTGTGTACTGATTTATTATTCCATCGCAATGTATTCCACATAGTCCTTGTATGTTTGTAAATGCTTGTCCTAAGCTGTCTGCGCCAAATATTATGAAACTTATCATTACTATAAATAGTACATAAATGTTTCTAAATATCTTAGGCAATTTTTCCAAGTATTTTCTACTCCATAATTTCTCTATTATAAGGATTATTCCAAACATTAATCCCCATATTATAAAGTTCCAATTTGCACCATGCCAGATACCTGTTAATATCCATACTATTAATATATTTCGAATTAATTTTTTTGTTCCTTCTCTACTTCCGCCTAATGGTATGTATATATAGTCTTTAAACCATGTTCCAAGTGAAATGTGCCATCTTCTCCAAAATTCGGTTATGCTTTTTGATATGTATGGATAATTAAAGTTTTCAAGAAAACTGAATCCAAATATTTTTCCTAATCCTATTGCCATATCTGAATATGCTGAAAAGTCGAAATATATTTGTAGCATATAGCTTATTGCGCTTATCCAGTATAAAACTACTGTTTTTTCATCTGCTGCATTACATACTGTGCATAATGCTCCAAGTTGATTAGCTATTATTGTTTTTTTTGCTAAGCCTATTGTAAATCTTTTGATTCCATAGGCAATCTTTTCAAAGCTATGTGTTCTTTCTTGTAATTCTTTTTCTATTGTTTCATACCTTACAATCGGTCCTGCTATTAGCTGTGGAAATAATGCAACATAAGTTGCAAGATTTATTAGATTTCTTTGCACTTTTACTTTTTGTCTATACACATCTATTTCGTAGCTTATTATTTGGAATGTGTAAAATGATATTCCTATTGGTAATGCTAATTGTATGGCTGATATTTGCTGATTAAATATGTTATTTATATTGCTGATTATAAAGTTTGTATATTTAAAGATTACTAATAAAATTACATGTACGGAGACGATTCCTATTAAAACTTCCTTGCTTTTATGTTTGTCTATAATTATTCCGCCCTATATATGCTAATATGATTTCTATAATCATTAGTATTACATATCGTGGCTCTCCATAAGCGTAAAATATAATTGATGATATTAGCAGTACTATATTTTTTAGTTTTTTTGGTACTGCAAAATATATTATTAATACTATCGGTAAGAAATAGTATATAAATGTTATGCTATTAAAAAGCATGTCCCCTCCTATTACATAAGGCTCCCTCAAAGGAAGCCTTATGTTTTAATTATTTAATTACTATGTAACTTGCTTAAATACAAATTAAACTTATTTTTAGTTATTGTACTATAATTTCTTCTGGTAATGTCGTTCCATCTTCTCCGTCTTTTTCTAGTTCTTTTCCTATGTTATTGTTTACATATCTCTTAAATTCATCATAAACTGGCTTTGACCATTCCTCATCTGCCATTACCATGAATATTGTGTTTCCATTATTAGTAATATATAATTTTCCTGCTGATACGCAAATCCATTTTGCCATGTCAATGTTTTCTAGCATTTCATTTTTTATCTTTTCTATGTCTGTTCCATCTTTTACTTTTACTGTTACTGCTGAATATGCTTGTGATGACATTAATGGTTCTGATACAACTAGTGTTTCAACACAGTCTGTCGATTGTATTCCTGTATATGCTGTTATTTGTGTAGCATCATTTGTTGAAATCTTTTGAGTATTTAGACTTGGTAACTCATCTTTTAATTTGCTATAAACTGAATCAAACATTGATTTCATTTGTGAAGCTGTCTCAAGCTGTCCATTTTGAGTTCCTTTTGATTTTTTTAGATTTAGCATTACTGCTATAGTAGCTATTATCACAATTATTATTGCTACTGTAATAATAATATTTTTCTTTTTCATGTTTTCTCCTTTTTTTCTTCATTTTATCATACTTAATATTATATTGTAAATAGTTTATTCTATACTTTTTAATGATGAAATCATGTCTACTTTTTTTAATGTTTTATGTACCATTAAATTTACTATCATGCTGAAAATTGCTGTGATTGCTCCTGAATATATGTAACTTTGTATATGTATATGTCTTATAAATCTTACCATATCTGGTTCACAAGTCTTTACTAAGAAATTGCATAGTGCATATCCACCTATGAATCCTAGTATAATTCCAACTAGTGTTAAAATTATGCTTTCTTTGTTTATATAATCATCTACTTCTTTATCGTAAAATCCTAATACTTTAAGTGTTGCGATTTCTCTTATTCTTTCTCCTATGTTTATATTAGCTAAATTATATAAAACTACAAATGCAAGAATTGCAGCTGATACAATTAGTATGATTATTATATAGTCTAATGATTTTAACATATCATTTACACTTTTAGTTAGTGTTCCAACGTCCATCATTGATAGTACATTATCGTTTTCTAATAATTGTTTCTTTGTTTCATCTGTAAATTCTGATGTTGTTAATAATGCATTGGTTTTATATTCTCCCATTTGTTGTTCATAAGTTTCTTTTGTCATGAATATGTAGTTTGTGACATAGTTCTTTATTATTTCTGATACTTTGTATTCATATTGATTTCCATTGCTGTCTTCTAATTTTGCTGTGTCTCCAACTTTTATATTTAGTATATCTGCTAATTTGTCTGAAATTGCTATTGTTCCTGTCTCTGGCATTTCAGCTTTTTCACCAGTTTTGCCATCGTATAAATGTATTACGCTATCTAAATTATCAGCTGGTATTATCAAATTTACATCTCTTTGTTCTATTGTTGCGGTTTTCATTTGTGCTTGTTTTAATTCTATTGCACCGTCTTGTGTATTTTTTATTATATTTTCTATTTCTTCTATACTATTTTCTTTTTGTGCTATTATTATTTGTTCTTTATATGAAAATACATCTTCATATTGTGCTGATACGATTCCGGTTATTGAATCTTTTAATCCGAAGCCTGCTGTTATCAATGCTGTACAACCAGTTATTCCTACTATTGTCATTATTCCTCTTTTTTTGTATCTAAATAAATTTCTGGCTGTTATTTTTTGAGAGAATTTTAGTCGTTTCCATATAAATGTTATTTTTTCTAATAGAATCTTTTTCCCTGCTCGAGGTGTCTTTGGTCTCATTAATACTGCTGGTGTCTGTCTTAGCTCTTGCATACATACAATTATCGTTGCTCCAACTATACATATTATTGCTATTCCTAGTCCTAATATTCCTATTAATCCTATAAATGGTGCTTTGAAATATGTTATATCAAATAGCATTTTGTATAGATACCATACTATGCTTGGCAAAAATTTAAATCCTATTGCCATTCCTATTAGTCCACCTATCAAACATGCAGATAATGCATATAAGCAGTATTTTGCGAGTATTTGTGCATTGTTATATCCTAGTGCTTTTAATGTTCCGATCTCTGTTCTTTCTTCTTCTACCATTCTTGTCATTGATGTTAAACTTATTAGAATTGCTACTATATAAAATACTAGAGGAAATACTTTTGAAATGTTTTCCATACTTTTTACTGAGCTTACAAATGTGTTATACCCATTATTGTCATCTCTTGTGTGTATATACCATGTTGGCTTTTCTATGTTTTGTATGTCTTGTTCTGATTCTTTTATTTTTTCTTCTGCTTTATTAAATTCCTGCTCTGCTTCTTTTTCTTTATCTTCTAGTTTCTTTTTATTATTTACTAATTTTTCCGCATTATTTTTTATCTCTTGTTCTGCTTGACTGATTTGACTTTCTGCTTTTGCAAAATTTCTATTAGCAGTTTCTTTATTTTTCTCTAATTCTTGTTTACCTGATTGTATCTGTTCTTCGCCTGATTGTATTTGTGTTTTTATTACACTTATTTGATTTTCTAGGTTTGACTTTTCCACATTTAATGAACTAATTGTGGATTGTAATTGTTCTATTTGCGCATCTATCTGAGTTGTATCTTTTCCTTGTGATTGTAATAATTGTTTTGTTTGTTGTAATTGGGTTAAATTATTATTACATGATTCTATATTTGTTTTTATTGTTTCTAAACCTTGGTTTGCTTGCTTTAGTCCCTGTTTTGCTTGATTTAATTGTTGTTCACTTTCTGATATTTTATTTTCTGCACTCTCAAATTGCTTTTCTACTGATTGTTTTTGCTCTGTTAGTTTTTGTTTGTTATTTGCTATTTCTTTTTTGGCTTTAGATATTTGAAGTTCTGCATTTTTTATTTCTTCTTTTCCTTCATTTATCTGACTATAAGCGTCATCTTTTTTACTATGTAATTCTTTTCTTGCATCTTCTATCTTACTATTTGCACGTTCTTTTATTTCATTATATCGTGCATTTTCTCTTTCTTCTGCTACCGAGTTAATCTTGTTTTTTATCTCTGTTATTATCTTATTATATTCATTACTTGATGTCTGATCATCTCTTGCTTTTTCTGATGTTACATATATGTTTGTGTAGTAGTCTTGCTCTATTTTATTTATATATATAAAACAGTTTATAGTTCCTGTTCCGATATTAGTTGTTCCTCTTGTGCTAGTTATGTATAATGGACTTTTGGCTAATCCTACTACCTCATATTCATTTTCTTCTGTTTTTATTTTGTTTCCTATCTCATACTTATTTCTTTTTGCAAATTGGCTGTCTAGCACACATTCATTATCATTTTCTGGTCTTTTTCCACTTACTAAATCTATATCATTAATTTCTGACTTTAGTTCAATGAATTTTGCATTAAATTTTTCTTCTTTTATTGTTATTTCTTTATCTACACTATTTACTCCGTACACATTGTAGGATTTGTCTAAATTTTGTATCGCTTTTATATCTTCGTCTGTAAGTCCTAGTGTTGATGTGATTACGATGTCATAGGTATTGCTTGCATCATAATATGTATCTATTGCTTCTCTCATATCTGGTCCGCACGCTACTAGTCCAGAAAAAAATCCTACTCCTAAAAATGACATTAACAATATTGATATAAATCTTTTTAATGTATCTTTTATTTCTTTTACACTATTTTTGAGTAGCTTAGTTTTCACTTTCTCTCCTTTCTATTATTTTACCATTCTATTTCGTCTATTGATATTGGACTTTCGTTTATGCGTATATCTTCTGCTTTGCCATTTTTGAAATGTATTATTTTATCTGCCATTGGTGCTATTGCTGTATTATGTGTGATTATTATTACTGTCATTTTTTCTTTTCTTGCAGTGTCTTGCAAAAGTTTTAGTATTTGCTTTCCTGTTTTGTAGTCTAATGCACCTGTTGGTTCATCACATAATAATAGCTTAGGATTCTTAGCTATTGCTCTTGCTATCGCAACTCTTTGTTGCTCTCCTCCTGATAATTGAGCTGGAAAATTTGATTTTCTATTCTTTAGTCCTACTTTTTCTAATGTTTTTTCTGGATCTAGTGCATTTTTACATAGTTGTGTAGCTATCTCTACATTTTCAATAGCTGTTAGATTTTGAATTAGGTTATAGAACTGAAATACGAATCCTATGTCGTCTCTTCTATATTTTATCAATTCTTTGTTTTTTAAATGTGTTACTTCTTTATTATCTACTATTACTTTTCCACTTGTTGCAGAGTCCATACCTCCTAGTATGTTTAGAGTAGTGGTTTTTCCTGCTCCACTTGGACCTACAATTACAACTAGTTCACCTTTTTCTATACTAAAATTGGCTTTGTCAAGTGCTTTAATTGTAATCTCTCCCATTTTGTATTCTTTACATACGTTTTTGAATTCTATGTATGGCATTTCTATCTCCTTTTTATCTTTTTATCTATTTTAATTATGGCATATCAGTATTTTTTTATCAATAATTTATTGTAAAATCTATGTAAACTTTTAATAAAAGCCCTGTTACTAGATTTAACTAGTTTTAGGGCTTTATGATTATTATTCTTTATCCCAACTTTCTTTTCTTACTGTTCTATCTCTTTTAGTTGGTATCATGAATAGTACTCCTATTAACATTGGCATGTAAAATGTATACATTCTCCAAAATAATGTTGCTATGTTTATTGTTCCTTCTCTAAATATCGGACCAAATATTAATATAAATCCACCTTCTGCGCCTAGTCCTGCTCCCGGTGTTGGTACTATATTTACTAGTAACATTAGGAATGTTTGTAATATTACTATTTGTGGTAAGCTTGTTCCATTATTTCCAAATGTTTTATATACAGCGTATGTTATTGCATAATACATTATTGCTTGTATCGTTCCTGCCACAGCCATTTGAGCTACTACTTTAGGATGGTCTTTCATCATTTTGAATTGTTTATTAAAGTTTATTACGCTTTGATCAAATTTTTCGATCTTCTCTTCGGGATTTTTTATAAACTGTATTCTTCCTATTTTTATTTTGGCTATAAATCTTATAACTGGTCTTGCAACATTCATTATAAGTTCTTTTTTAGTTCCTATTAATATTAGTATTATCATCATTCCAATATTTATACATAATCCGATTATTCCTATTGCTATATAGTTCTGAAATACTTGTCTAAAATATGTGAATTGAAATATTATAAATACTAAGCTAAGTAACATCATTGTGATTTGTTGTACTAAAAATTTCATTGTTAATATTGATAGTGAATCACTTGTTCTCTTGCCACTTCGATTCATTTCATATACTTGCATTACTTGACCACCTGTGCTAAATGGTGTTAAGTTATTAAATAATTGTCCTATCATTGTTATTTTTAATGTATTAGTAAACTTTTGTGTTGGATATAATTTTTTTAATGGAATGTGTAAGTTCATCGTTTCTGCTAGCCACATCATTATTAAGAATACAAATCCAATCGCCATCCACAAATGATTAGCTGTGCTAAGTACTTCTCCTATATGTTCGGCTCCATCTTCATTCATCATATATATGAATACGCCTACGAGTACTGCTATTATAAATATTGTATTAAATATTAACAACTTTGGGTTCGATTTCTTGGTTTGCTCTTTATTTTCTATTGTCTGCTCTTTTTCTTTATTATCCACTTTTATTCCTCCGAGCTTTTTATTCTTTATATTATATATTGTATAAGTGACTTTTTAATGACTTTTATTTATTTTCTGCATTTACTTCAATAGAGTTCGTTATATTCTCTATATTATTTTGTAAAGTTTCTTCATCTTGGAATGTATATGAGTATGCATCTATACTTATTACATAATCAGATGTGTATATATAATATAGATATTCTACGGTTTGAGGATCTTCGTTGTATTTTATTTTTATCTTTATTACATCATATTCTTTGGCTGTTTTGTCTGTTTCTACACTGCTTTCGTTTGGCTTATCTTGTAATTTGTCTATCGAGTCTGTTACGTCTTGTTTTCTTTCTTCAATGCTTTTTTTGTCTCTACTTTCAAGTTGCTGATACCCTATTGATATATATGCTGGTTCATGGCTATAATCGTTGTTTTCTATCGTATTGCCGTCTTTTACCGGTTTTGTATTTATGTATTTATAGTAGTTCCATCCACCATTATACATGTTAGTATATTGTGTCCATGATGTATTGATTTTGAATTTTAGTGTTCCATCAGTTACTTCCTTATTAGATTTTTTTGCAAATATTATTGCTACTGCTATTGCTATTGCAATTATGATTATTAAACTTATAATTGCTGTTAATATTATTTTCATCTTTTTATTGCTTTTTTTCTTATTCCATGGAATTCCTTCCACTAACTGATCATAATAAAATTTTCCTTTTGCTTTTTTTATGATTCCATGGTTTAAAAGTTCTTGAAATTGCTTTTTATTTTCTTCATTTATTTCTTCTGATAATTCGCTTTTTAGTATTCCATGGTCTTTTGAAAAGCTGTTATATTTCTCAAATATTGGCTTTATTGTTTCTATTGCTTGATTTTTGTCAATTATTTCTTGTTCTTTTTTCACGTATTTGCTCCCTTTTTTTATTTTTTTGTTATTCTAAAATCATAGGCTCCTGCTATGTCTGTTGTTATATTTACATTAAGTTGTGTTGTTTTTCCTGGTTTTAATGGTAAGATCTCTGCTGCAATTGTCTCTATTACATTATTGTTTTCATCTAGTATCTCAATATTCGCAGTTTGTCCTTCTGTGGCTTCATTTGTATTATTTGTTATATCTGCAATTAATGTGCTTAGTCCATTTCTGCATGATAAACGTGCATTGCTTATGTCTAATGTATTGAATTTCTTTGATTTAGCAACTTCTTCGCTCGTGTTTACTTTTAATCCACCTTCATAGATTACATCATATTTTTCTACTATTGTTGTATTTTCGCTTGTATTGTTTGTTTTGCTTCTAAAGAAGATTATCCCTGCAATAATTAGAATTAGAATTATAATGATTATTAATATTGATAAAATTATAATTACTTTTTTATTTTTTTTCATAAATTATATCTCCTTTGTTCTTATGTTTACTTTTGCTATTTTATTATATTGTAGTGTTAGTATATCATATTATTGTGATATAATTCAATATTTTGATGATTTTGTTGATTGATTATGTTATAATTTGTATATATTTTTAGAAAGGTTTTTCTACTATGAATAATTTTGATTTTATTAGCCAATGTTTAAGCAGTAACGATGATGTTGTTGGTAAGGATTTTGCAAATGTTAGTGACTTAATTGATTGTTCTAATAATACTATAGAGTTTAAGAGTTGTTTATTTAAAGGCTGTAATTTGTCTGAGAGTAATTTTTCTGGTTGCAGTTTTTCTAAGTCTAAGTTTGAGAATTGTGTTTTATCTAATTGCAATTTTGAAAATGCTAGTTTTGTTGATTGCACTTTTATTGATTGTCAATTTATTGGTATTAATTTTATTGCCTGTTCTTTTCTTGGCGTTACTTTCAGAGATTGTATTGGTAGTTATGCTAATTTTAATTTATCTTTGATTCGCAATACTGATTTTATTAATTGCAAATTAGATGATTCTAATTTTACTTCTGTAAAGTTTCATAAACTTAGTTTTTCTGAATGTAATCTTACTGAATCAAATCTTTTCGGCTCTAATTTGCGTGGAATTGATTTTTCTGATTCGTGCATTGATGGGTTTGTTGTTGATAAAAATTTGCTTTCTGGAGCTGTATTTAATATGGAGCAAGCAGTAGATATTTCTAAATTATTAGGAATTGTTGTTAAATAGGGGTTGAATTTTTATTATTTTGCTAGTATAATAGATTATGGATATGCGATTGTAGCTTAATTGGATTGAGCATTTGGCTACGAACCAAAAGGTTGGGGGTTCGAGTCCCTTCAATCGCACCATTTATTTATGTGTTTGAAATGACAAATCCACAAACGTGGTTTTGCCGAGTAAGTTAAAAAACTTGTTATAATCACAGTGAATAAGTTAATGAAGTATGTGTATCTGCGAGTACACATATTTTTTTATGCAAAAAATAAAGTCAGCTACGAGACCAACTCTATCAACTAATTATTTTTTGTTATTAGTATACTAAAATAGCATAGCACCTGTTAATCAGTGTTATGCTATTTTCTATAATCTTACTAAGTTTCTAAGTTTATTTATTTTTGTTCATTATATATTAGTTTTAATGTATTGTCCATTTCTATAGATGAGCGTGCATTTTCCATACTTTTTATTTCGTCGATTATCTCTGACATGAGTTTTCGTTGCCATGGAATAGTCATTTCTACTATCATTTTGAATCTTCGTTCTTTTTCTTTGCTAATCTTTTGGTATTCTGGTGTATTCATTGCTTTTAAAGCACCTTTATTTGTCCAGTATTCAGCGTATTCTTCTTCTGTTCCGTTTTGGATTTCTTCATTGTCTTCTGACATATCTATAGCGCTCCTTTCTGTTATGAACATAACTATTTTTCGACGCTATTATATAATTTCTTCCAGATATAGTCAATACTTTTCCGTTATTTTTTTTAACTTTTTTAACTTTTTTTCGTAAACTTTACTACGATTTTTCCATGTACATACTATTTTCATTTTTTTATTGATTTTTTTAATAAAAAATATTATAATTTAGGTTTGACTTCCATTATTTGATGGTGGTTCTCCCATCTGTCCCATTCCTTGTGTTGGAGCAGAATTTTTGTTTTTTTATCAGTTTTGATGTTTTATATTACAAATTATGACATTTTTCGACTATTTTTTTGCCTTTTTGGTTGATTTTTTGCCTTTTTTTTAGTATAATACATAGTATATGATGTTTATTATTAGCTTTTTTCATGCTGATAATAATTAATTTTGACAATTTAATTTTTCCATTGGGAGGCCTTTGTTTTATGCAAAACTACTTGATTTTAACCGACCAGCAAAAAAATATTTGGAATACTGAGATGTTTTTTCCAAATAGTTCAGTTAATCACATTGGCGGTTATATAAACATTGAACAAAAGATTGATTCAGAAATTTTAGAGAAAACGGCTAATCTGTATGTACAGCATACGGACAGTATTAGAAGTCACTTTATTCAAGGGGATAATGGCCCTCTTCAATATATATCTGATTACAAACACTTCTCTGTAGATGTTGTTTCTATTAGTGACCAAAAAGAACTTGACGCTTTATGCGACAGGTTACTTAATACACCTTTTAGTGTTATTGATTCCGATTTATTTAAATTTCAAATTTATAAATTTCCTAATGGAAGAGGCGGTCTAATTGGTATCTTTCATCATCTTGTATGTGATGCTTGGACAATGGGCTTGCTTATTTCTAGACTCATGAATATCTATTCTTTGCTTATCAAAGATGCTGATATATCTATCGAAGATTATCCTTCATTTTCAAGTTATGTAATTGACTCAACTAAATATATAAATTCTAATAAATATAGTAAAGATAAAAAGTTCTGGGAGAATGATTTTAAAGATGAATTTCCTTTGACTTATATTAGTCATGATCATTCTTCTACAGATGACTTTGCTGGAAGCAGAGAAAGTTTTGTTTTGAATGCAAGTTTATATAGTCGTGTTCTTGATTTTTGTAAGAAATATGGCTTTAGCCCTTATACTTTTTTAATGGGAATTTATACTCTTTATCTTGCTAATATTAATGATACAAATTCTGCTTTAGTTGGTACTCCTGTGCTTAATCGTACTAATGCTATTGAGAAGCAAACTTCTGGTATGTTTGTAAGTACTGTACCTTTTAAGATTGATGTTGATTATAGTTTAAGTTTTTCTGAATATCTTAAGTCTATTTCTGTTAAGCAAATGGCTATTTTCAGACATCAGAAATATCCTTATCTAGAACTTCTTGAGAGTGTTAAACGTTCTCATGATATTAGCGAGAATTTATATGATTTTGTATTTTCTTATCAAAATGCTAAGGATAATAAAAATGAGGCTGATGTGCCTTATTCATCTAGTTGGATTACTGGAAGTCAAGTTGCTAATTCGATTGAGGCTCATTTCTATGATATGGATAATACGGGAAAGGCTAGTATTTTCTATAATTATCAAACTTCTAAGTTTAGCAAGCAAGATATTCGTGACCTTCATGCTAGAATTTTAAATATGATAAAGATTGCCCTTGGTGACCCACAGCTTAAAGATATACCTGTTGTTGTTAATACCGAGAAGTCTTTTATTAATAAATATAACAATACAAAGTTTAATTATAATAAATCTGAATCTTTGATTCAATTATTTAGAAAACAAGTTAGAAAAAATAAGGATAAAACTGCTGTTATTTTTAAAGGTCATACTATGTCGTATGCTGAGCTTGAAAAGAAATCCAATCAGCTTGCTAATTATTTAAAAAGTCATGGCGTTGGTAAAAATGAAATTGTTGGTATTATGCTTAATCGTTCTTTTGACATTCATGTTGCAATGCTTGGTATTCTTAAGATTGGAGCTGCTTTTATGCTTATTGACCCTAGCTTACCTGATGACAGAGTTCAATATATGTTGCAAAATGCAGATGTTTCTTATGTAATTACTAATTTGTATTTGAATATGCCAACTCTTAATTTGAATGAAATTAATAAATACGATATACATTTTAATCCTATAAATGTGCCTAATAGTAGCAGGTTCTGTGTACTTTATACATCTGGTTCTACTGGCCTTCCTAAAGGTGTAGAGCTTAGCAGACTTAATGTTATAAATCTTATTAATAGTTTTAAGAGATTACTTAATACAAGTAGATGTAATATGTATATTAGTACAAGTACTGTTTCTTTCGATATGTTTATTGTTGAGAATTATCTTGCTATTCTTTCTGGCAAAACTGTTGTTCTTGCTGATGAAGATGAGCAGAAATTACCTTCTCTAACTTCTAAACTTATCGAGACCAATAAAGTGGATTTCCTTGTAACGACTCCATCTAAGGTTTCCCTTCTTATGGATAATCCAGAATGCTTGCAGTATCTTAAGGTTATCCAACTTGGTGGTGAAGCTTTGAAGTCTTCAGTTGTTAGTAAACTTAAAAAATATACTTCTGCTGAGATTCACAATGGTTATGGACCTTCTGAATGTTGTGCTTGTTCTTCTGATAAGTTAATTACTGACCCATCTAGCATTACTATCGGTAAACCTTTTCTTAATGTTAAGATGTATATTATGAATCATATTGGTAATCTTCTACCTATTAATGTACCTGGTGAGCTTGTTATTCAAGGTGATGGTGTCGGAATTGGATATATTAATAAGTTTAAGTTTAATGGCGTATATCATACTGGTGATATTGCTATGCTTAATGATAAAGGCGAACTTGTTTATATTGGTAGACGTGATAATCAAGTTAAGTTTCACGGCCTTCGTATTGAGCTTGATGAGATTACTAAAAAATTATACAACTTGAGTTACATTCACGATGCTGTATGTGTTATTAAAAAAGTTAATAATATTGATAGCATTTGTGCTTTTATAAAAACTAATTATGATGTTACAGTTGCTAGAATAAGAAAGGATTTATCTAAAGAGCTTCCAAATTATATGGTTCCTTCTCATTTTGTTTTTGTTGAAAGTTTTTATACAACTTTGAATGGAAAAATTGATACAAAAAAATTGCCTGAAGTTACTGTTAATACTGCTTCTTTTAAGGATACTGTTTCTCCTACTGAAGATGCTGTTAAGGAAATCTGGAAAAAGGTTCTTAACCTTGATGATATAAGTTCTGATGCTAATTTCTTTGATATTGGCGGTGATTCTCTATGTTCTATCAGAATTGTATCTGATATATATACTAAACTTCATGTTCAAATTTCTGTTAATAGTATATTTGAATATCCAACTATACATGAACTTGCTAGTGAAATTGATAGAGTAAGTTCTGAAGATTATTCTGATGAAGCAGATGATTTGGTTGAGATTAAGAAACATGATATTATGGATAGTTATCCTGTGTCGTATGCTCAAAGAGGTATTTTCTATGAATCTTCTCTTGATAGTGATTCTACTGTATATAATACTCCTTTTGGTATTTTGTTTGATAATGTTCCTAATACTAAGAAATTGGAATATGCGCTAAACACTATTATTAATTCAAATGAGGCATTTCGTACTTATTTTGTTAATGAGAATAATGATGTTGTGCAAAAGCTTTTGCCTCATGTTGATTTTAAATTAAATATTGTTGATGGCAAAAATGATGATTTTGTTAAACCTTTTTCTTTAGATAAAGCTCCTCTTATTCATCTTGAGCTTGATAAACTTGATGATGGAAAGGCATTACTACAAGTTGATATTCATCATATTATATGTGATGCAGTTTCTATATCGGTATTTGCTAAAGAACTTTGTGAATTGTATAATTCTGAATTTGACCTTAAGTTGGCTGATGATAGAATTGATTATATTGATTATTCATTAAATCAACAGTTACGTGATAGTGATAAAAATTATTGGAATTCTCAATTTAGTAATGGCTATTCATTGTTAAATATGCCTACACAGTTCGAGCGTTCAAGTTCTCGTAATTTTGCTGGTAGCAATATTTATGATAGATTGGATAATATGGCTCAGATTGAAGATTTCTGTAAGAAGAATAATGTTACTCCTTATATGTTTATGCTTTCTTGCTTCTATATTCTTCTATATAAATATACTATGCAAAATGATATTACTATTGGCTCTCCTATTGCTGGTAGAACTAGTGCTAGATATCAAAATGTTATTGGTATGTTTGTTAATACTCTTCCTTTGAAGCAGAATATTCAGTCAAGTAATACTTTCTCTAATTTCCTTGGTTTAGTTAAAGGAAATTGCCTTAATGCTTTTGCTCATCAGGATTATCCTTTTGATGCTTTGGTTAAAGACCTTGCTATTCCTAGAGATGTTAGTAGAAATCCTTTATTTGACGTAATGTTTACTTATGAAAGCTCTGGGCTTCCTAAGCTTAATCTTAAAGGTCTTAATAGTGAATATGTTATTCCTAGAAATGATACTTCTAAGTTTGATTTTTCACTTGAGGTTACTCCTAATGATGGTGTTTATAGTTTAAGACTTGAATATGCTACATCTTTGTTTACTAGAGATTTTATGGCTGCATTCTTGGATTCATATAAGAATATTGTTAACTGTGTATTAAATGATGCAGATGTGCAGATTGCTAAGATTAAGATGCTTTCTGATGTGCCTGATATTTATCCTACTTCTGATTATCCTAAGGATATTAGAATTATTGATTTGTTTGAAAAGCAGGTTCTTCAGACTCCTGATAATGTGGCACTTGTGTGTGATAGAGTTTCATATACATATAAAGAATTGGATGATAAGGTTAATCGATTGGCTAATACTATTAAGAATATGCCTGTTTATAAAGATAAGATTTTGACTAATAAGTATAGAGTTATTGGTATTATGATGAATAGACATGCAGAGCTTATTATATCTATGCTTGCTATTCTTAAAGTTGGTGCTGGTTATTTACCTCTTGATCCTACTTATCCAGATGACAGAGTTAAGTATATATTGGAAGACAGCCGTGTTGACCTTGTACTTACTGAGCAAGAGCTTAAAGATAGGATTCCTGTTAGCTCTCTTGTTGTTGATGATAGTGCTTATGGTGATTATGAATCTTTTGACACAGAATGTTTACCTGAAGATGTTGGATATATGATATATACTTCTGGTTCAACTGGTAAGCCTAAAGGCGTACTATTAAAGCAGTCTAGTGTAATTAATTTTATATATGCTATGTGTGACAGAATGCCTCTTAAAGATAAATGCGTTGTTTCTATTACTACTATGTGTTTTGATATATTTGTTTTTGAGAGTATTCTTCCATTATGTACTGGAATGAAAGTCGTTCTTGCTAACAATGATGAGCAGAATAATCCTATTAATTTGAATAAACTTTGCATGGAAAATGGTGCTGAAATTATTCAAACTACTCCATCAAAATTCAAGTTTTTGATGTCTGATACAAATAGTTTGGATTATATTAAAAATATGAAAATCATTTCCCTTGCAGGAGAGCCTTTCCCTCTTGATTTATTTAAGAATATTAGAAAGGTTTCAAATGCTAGAGTATACAATATGTATGGCCCTACTGAAACAACTGTTGGCTCTACTCTTAAAGAGCTTACTGATTCTGATACCAAAGTTACTATTGGTACACCTCTTGAAAATACTAAGATTCTTGTTCTTGATAATGATATGAATCAAGTTCCAATTGGAGTCCCTGGTAATCTTTATATTGGTGGGGCTGGAGTAGCTATTGGTTATATTAATAAACCTGAGCTTACTGCTGGTAGGTTTATTGATTATGATGGTAGACGTATATATAATTCTGGTGATATTGTTAAGATTTTACCTAATATGGAGCTTGATTGTCTTGGAAGATCTGATTTTCAAGTTAAGATTCATGGATTACGTATTGAACTTCTTGAGATTGAGAATTTGATCCGTGGATATAAAGATATTACTGATGTTGTTGTAACGGTTAAGAATTTTCAAGATAGAGACATGTTATGTGCTTATTACACTGCTAATAGTCAGATTTCAATCTCTCTTCTTAAACATTATTTGCAGCAATTACTTCCTACATATATGGTTCCTGTATATTTAGTGCAGATTAAGTCTTTCAGCTATACGCCTAATGGTAAGATTGATAGGAAAGTTCTTCCTGCCCCTAAGTACACGGAACGTGAGATTGTTGCTCCTCGTAGCAAACTAGAGAAAGATATGCTTACTTTATGGAAGTCTATTCTTTCTATTGAAAAGATTAGCATTTATGATAATTTCTTTGATATTGGTGGAGATTCTCTTTGTGCTTTGAAGTTACAGCTTGAGCTTATGAAAGCTGGCTATAATGTTAATTATGGTGATATTTTCAAACATAATACTATTGCTGAACTTGCTAGTTTTATTTCTGGCGAAGATGCTAGTGTTAAGCTTCCTACATATAATCAAAGAGATTTTAGAAAGATTAATTCTTTTATCAGAAAAAATTCTACTTTCTTTAGTATGAAGCTAAGGAAGAGAAATCTTAAGAATGTTCTTTTAGTTGGTGCTACTGGTTTCCTTGGAATCCATGTATTAGCTGAACTTCTTAAAAATGATGATATTAAGATTTATTGCATTATTCGTGAGAATTCAAGTACTTCTCCTGAGAATAAGCTTAAGAATAAGTTTAAGTATTATTTTGGAAGTGATTTAAGTAATTTATTTGGTACTCGTCTTTTCGTATTTAATGGTGATATTTCTGAAGATAATTTTAAGCTTTCTAATGAGCAATATGATTTCCTTGGTAACAATATATCTACTGTAATAAATTGTGCTGCTATTGTTAAACATTATGGCGATTATCAACTTTTTGAGAAAGTTAATGTTACTGGTGTTAAGAATATTATCACTTTCTGCGAGAAATATGATAAGGAGTTCTGTCAGACTTCTACTATCAGTGTTTCTGGTAATACTATGACTAGCCTTCCTTCAAGTTTTAATCCTAACAGGAGTGTAAATTTTGGTGAGAATAAGTTATTTATTAACCAAACTCTTGATAATGTTTATGTTAGAAGTAAGTTTGAAGCTGAGAAAATTATCCTAGAAGAGATTGCTTCGCAAAGACTTAAAGGTATTATTTTTAGAATTGGTAATATTACTAACCGTTTCTCTGATGGTAAGTTTCAAGAAAATTATGAGGATAATGCTTTCCTTAATAGACTTAAGGCTTTCTTAACTCTTAAGATGTGTCCTAGCAGTTTGCTTAATAATTATGCTGAATTTAGCCCTGTTGACAAAGTTGCTGAAGCTATTGTTACTGCTATGCAATATTATACTTATCCTACTTCGATTTTACATATATATAATTCTAAACATTTATATATTAGTGATTTGTTTAATATTTTGGAGCAATTAGGACTTAATGTTACTATTGTTGATGATAATACTTTTAAAACTGTTCTTAAGAAATGGTTATATGACAATAATAAGGCTGATAAGATTAAGGTTCTTCTTAATGACCTTGATAAGGATAATAAGTTAGTATATAAAACTAATTTACATATTACTAATGATTTTACTCTTAAGTTTCTTAATAAGATTGGTTTTGATTGGCCTGATATTGATAAGGATTATATTGAGAAAATTTTAAAAAATATCAATGAAATGTAGTTTTTATCTGTTATTTTGTTTTTCTGTATGATATATTATTGTATAGAAAATGAAATAACAGATTTATTTTTATAAACAAAGGAGGAAATGATGGTTTCATTAGCTAATTTTAAGTATTTGAATTATCTTATTGGTCTGGTAATTACTGTTGTAGTTGAGTTTATTATGATCTTTTTTATTACGAAAAGATCTAAACGTGTTACTCCAGTTATTACGTCCTTTAAGTTTACTATATTATGTATGACTTTATGGTGTATTGGATTAATTGTGCAAATTTTTGTTATTAATTATACTACTATAAATCCTATGTATATTGATTATTTTATTTATTTGCCAGTTGTTCTTACTCCGGTTGCATTGTTTTTTGTAGCTATAACGTATGCTTCTTATGATAAGTTTGTTTTTAAGAAGTCATATATTTTATTATTTGTTATACCTATTATAACAATGATTGTTCTTTGGACTAATGATTTGCATGGTTTATTTTATGAAGTATATTCAACTGAACCTACTAACACGGTATTTGGTGCATATTTCTATGTTCACTCTGCTTATACTTATGGTTTGTTTATTGTTGATATTTTCATACTTCTTAAAAATTCGATTAAAACTGCTGGTGCTTTTGCTATGCCTTCTATACTAATTTCACTTGGTGCTTTAGTCCCAGTTGCTATTAATTTACTTGGTATGACTATATTTAATATGAATATTTATGTTACACCTATCTCATTCATGGTATCAATTATTCTAATTGCTGTTGCAATATTGAAATATAATTTCTTAGATATTGCTCCTATTGCTTTGAAGAGAATTGTTAATCAGATGTCTGATTTGTACCTTGTTCTTTCTAGGGATTACATTATCTCTGATTGTAATAAACCTTTTGAAAGAGTTTTCGGCGTTTCTAGAGATTCTATTATTGGTAAAAAGTTTTCTGATTTGTCTATATCTAAGCAGATTGTTATTAAACAGAAGAATCTTGGTAATTATTTAGAGAAAGCTTCTTCTGATGATAAGACTTATAAAATTGATGCTTCTCTTAAAGATGGTAGTAAGTTCTTTAATATTGAATGCAGTGGTATTTTTACTGATAATCAATGTGTTGGTATTCTTATTCTTTTCAAAGATATTACTCAGCACGTTCATGATATGGAGACTTTGAAGCAAAATCAGAATACTCTTATGGAGCGTGAGCGTCTTGCTACTCTTGGTCAAATGGTTGGGGGTATTGCTCATAACCTTAAGACTCCTATAATGTCTATTGCTGGCGCTATGGAGGGATTACAAGATTTGATTACAGAATATGATAAGTCTATTGATGATCCTGATGTTACTAAAGCTGACCATCATGCGATTGCTCATGATATGTCTGAATGGATTTCTAAGGTTAATTCTTATGACTCATATATGTCTGATATTATTACTGCTGTTAAGGGACAAGCTGTTAATATGAATGATGATACTCCTACTGTTTTTACTATTGATGAGCTTTTGGATAGAGTTACTATTCTTATGAAGCATGAGCTTAAAAATGCTTTTGTTTCTTTGAATATTATTAAGAAGATAAATGGTTCTACCTCTCTTATTGGTAATATTAATAGTTTGGTTCAGGTTGTTAATAACCTAATATCTAATGCTATTCAGTCTTATGAAAGTTCTAATGGTGGAACTATTGATTTAGTTATTGACAACAAGGGTTCAAATGTAATAATATCTGTTATAGATCACGGTTGCGGTATTCCAGAAGATGTCCAGAAGAAGCTTTTCAATGAGATGATTACTACTAAGGGACACAATGGTACTGGTCTTGGTTTATTTATGTCATATTCAACTATTAAAGGACATTTTAACGGCGATATGAATTTTACTTCTACTCCTAATGTTGGTACTACTTTTAATATTATATTGCCTCAAACTAAAAAGATAAATAATTAATGTGATTAGATTGGAGTGATTTTATTATGAGAAAATATATGCAAGAAGTTATTACTAGCCCTTACAAGCTTATTGCTGTTGATGACGATGCTGGTATACTTGATTCTTTGAAGGTTGTGCTTAAGAGATCTGGCTATGATCTTGATTGCTATTCTAACCCTCTTGAAGCTATTGAAGCTATGAAGAATAGTCATTATGATTTGCTTTTACTTGATTTTATTATGGATCCTATTCATGGAGATGAAGTTGTTGAACAGGTTAGAAAGTTTGATAAAAATCTTTATATTTTATTACTTACTGGACACAAAGACCTTGCTCCACCACTTCAAACTTTGAAAGAGCTTGATATTCAAGGTTATTGTGAGAAGAGCAATAATTTTGATCAGTTACTTCTTTTGATTGAGTCAGGTTTGAAATCTGTTGAGCAAATGCATTTGATTACTAAAATTAATACTGAACTTAAAGAAAAGAATGATGAAATTGAGAAAGCTTATCTTGATACTGTTGGTATAGTTCGTTATACTGTTGAAGCTAAAGATCCATATACTCGTGGTCATTCTGATAGGGTTTCTGCTTATTCTGTTCTTATTGGACAGTCTATGGGATTGGATGATGCTACTTTACATACTTTGAAGATTGGTGGTTTATTCCATGACATTGGTAAAATTGGCGTTCCTGATAATATTCTTACTAAGAATGGCAAGCTTACTGATGTGGAATATGCTGAGATTAAGAAACATCCTGATATTGGTGCTCATATTCTTGGTGATGCTGAGATTTTTAAGGATATTATTCCTATTGTTCTTCATCATCACGAAAGATTTGATGGTAAAGGATATCCTAGTCAATTAAGTGGTGAAGATATTCCTCTTATTGCTAGAATTGCTGCTGTTGCTGATACTTTTGATGCTATGACTTCAAGAAGACCATACAGAGATGCTCTTCCTCTTGATAATGTTATTGCAGAAATTGAAAGATGTTCTGGATCTCAATTTGATCCTAATGTTGCAAATGCATTCCTTGGAATTTTACGCAATAATTACAAAGCTATAACTGATATTCAAGAAGAATTTAGATGGGATTAAAATAAAGGGACTTTTTACAGTCCCTTTTGTTTTATTCTATTCCTAAATATTCATTGTATGTTACTTCTTTATCTACTAATCCATCTTTTTTTATGTCTATTATTCTATTTGCTACTGTTTGTGTTAATTGATGGTCATGTGATGTAAATATCATATTTCCTTGGAATTTCTTCATTCCTTCATTTAATGCTGTTATTGATTCCATGTCTAGATGGTTTGTTGGTTCGTCTAGTATTAGGAAATTAGCTCCTGATAGCATTATTTTTGATAATACACAACGTACTTTTTCTCCTCCTGATAGAACATTTACTGATTTTAATGCTTCTTCTCCTGAGAATAACATTCTTCCTAAAAAGCTTCTTACATAGGTTTCATCTGGGTCTTTTGAATATTGTCTTAACCAATCTGTAATGCTTTCTGTTCCTGAAAATAGATAGTTGTTATCTTTAGGGAAATAGCTTGTTGTTATTGTTGTTCCCCATTTTATCTCTCCTTCATCCGGCTCTAGCTCTCCTGATAATATTTTAAATAGTACTGTTATTGCATTTTCATTTTCTGCTAATACTGCTATTTTGTCTTTGTCTTTTACTTTAAAGGATACATTGTCTAGTATTTTTTCTCCATTTATTGTTTTTGATATATTTTTTATTTCTAGGATTTCATTTCCTGGTAGTCTATCTGGCTTGAAATCAATGTATGGGTATTTTCTTGCTGATGGTTTGATTTCATCTAATTGAATTTTTTCTAATGATTTTTTTCTTGATGTTGCTTGTTTTGATTTTGATGCATTTGCACTGAATCTTGCTATAAAGTCTTGAAGTTCTTTTATCTTCTCTTCTTTCTTTTTGTTTTGTTCTCTCATTTGTTTTTGTATTAATTGACTTGATTCATACCAGAAGTCGTAGTTTCCTGGATATACTTTTATTTCTCCAAAGTCAACATCGCAGATGTGTGTACATACTTTGTTTAGGAAATATCTATCGTGTGATACTACTATTACTGTATTTTCAAAGTTTATTAAAAATTCTTCTAGCCATGAGATTGTTTTTAAGTCTAAATCATTAGTTGGTTCATCTAGTAGCAATATGTCTGGATTTCCGAATAGTGCTTGTGCTAATAATACTTTTACTTTGTCCTTTGCTTCTAGGTCTGACATTAGTTTATAGTGTTTTTCTGGTGATATTCCTAAGTCATTTAATAAACTTTCCGCATCTGATTCTGCGTTCCATCCGTCTAATTCTGCAAATCTTTCTTCTAATTTTGCAGCTCTCATTCCATCTTCTTCGTTGAAATCTGGCTTTGCATAGATTTTATCTTTTTCTTCTTTTATGCTATATAGCTCTTTATTTCCCATTATTACAGTGTCTATTACTGTGTATTCTTCAAATGCAAAGTGGTTCTGATTTAATACTGATATTCTTTCTTGTTTTTCTTTTGATACTTCACCTTTGCTTGGTTCTAGTTCTCCTGATAAAACTTTTAGAAATGTTGATTTTCCTGTTCCGTTCGCTCCTATTATACCATAGCAGCATCCTTTGTTGAATTTGATATTTACATCTTCATATAAGACTCTTTTTCCGAATCTTACTGAAACTCCTGTTGTTTGTAGCATTATGCCCCTCCTTATTGTTCTATTTCTTTTTTCTCTGTATTTGTAAAACTGTTCTTTAAGCTTTCTTTTGCTGCTTGTCCTAGTCCTAGAAATACTTGATTTATCATTTTCTTGTCTTCCGGGTCTATTTCTTTATATGATTTTAACATTTTAGCGATACTTTTCATTTTGGTTGTTGATATTTCATGCATTGTTTGTGCTTCTGTTGATTCTACAACATTGTACAATATGTCTATGACATTTTTTCTTTGTTCTGGTGTTGTTTCTTTTAGCCAATTTCTAATTGTTTTGTTTATAAATTCGCTTCCATTTGTTAGTTCTTCCATTTGCACAATTTTGGTTCCTAGTACTTGCCATGAATATATATCGTGTTGCATTATTCCTTTTTCTACGCTCTCTACTACTTTATATTTTTCTTCATGCTCTAGTAGTCTTCCTATTATTGATGATTGTGGAATATATGTGTATATCTTGTTTAATATTCTTTTGTATTCATCTCTTTCGATTATTTCTTCGTCAAATCCTGGTCCGTCATGATTGGTTACATCTATTATTTTGTCTTGACATTTTTCTCCTGCAAATACTGCTGCGTATACGGCTACATTTCCACCTTTTGAATGTCCACCTACATGTATCTTTTCATTATATTTTTCTGATATTCTTTTTAGATATTCCATTCCCTCTATTTGTGCAGGTATATGTTGCATGAAGCTTAGATTAAAGTCTTCTTTCCATCCTACAAGGCTATTGTCTGTTCCACAAAATGATACAAACATCTCGCCATTACCTAAATGGATTGTTATTGCAGCAAATTGTTTTTCTGCCGATGGATCTGTATTTTCTTCGTAGTCTGTGATTTCCATGTCTTTGAATCTATTGCTATTTATTAAGTTATGTACTAATGGCATGTCCCCTGCTATATTGAAGTCTTCTTCTTTAAATTTTTTTAATTTCTCACATATGCTTCCAATTGTTTCTTTTTCTTGCATTTTTATTTTCCTAAATGGGATATACGAAAATCTTGATAATATCATTTTATCTACTTCATTTAGTGGTGATTGATCTAATGTTAGTTCTCCTCTCCACTTTAAATAATCATTAATGTTTGCCATGTCAGACCTCCTCTTTAGTATTTTACCACATATTTCTTATGTTGTCTAATGATTTTTTAATATTCCGCCATATTCAAAAAATATGGCGGTTTGATATTTTATTTTATTACTTTTTCTGCAAATGTGTTGTTTACTATTTTTTCATAAGGTGCTTGTTGTTTTAATTCTCCTGCTTCTGTCATTATTAGTTGTAGTTTATCAAATGCTTCTTTTTTTAGTACTGGCGTTTCATTCCAAGCATCTATGTCTTTATAACTTTGAACTGATTTTTCTAATGATTCTAAACTTGTTGCTGGGAAGAAACTTTGTACTGCTTCTGCTACTTCTTTTGCTGAATGTGTTTTTACCCATTGCTGTCCTTTATATGTTGCTCGTGTAAAGCCTTCTATTATATCTTGATTTTTCTCTATATAGCTCTTTTTCGCACAATATGCTGTATATGGTACTTCTCCTGCTGCTTCTCCAACTGATGCTACTATATAACCTTTTCCTGCATCTTGTGTCATTGAAGCAGTTGGTTCGAACAAGGTTACATATTCTGCATTTCCACCTGTGAATGCTCCTGCCATTAAATCGAATTTTATACTGTCATCTAAGTTTAAATCTGTTTGTGGATTTATACCATTTTGTTTTAATACATATTCTAGAGTCATGTATGGTACTCCACCTTTTCTTCCTGGGATTACTGTTTTTCCTTTTAAATCACTCCATGAGAAGTTTTGTGTAGGATTTTTGCTTACTAAGAATGAGCCATCTCTTTTGGTTAGCTGTGCAAATACTTGGACGTAGTCTTCTTTTCCTTCATTATAAACATATATTGAGGCTTCTGGACCACATAATCCTATATCGCTTTGACCTGCTAATATTGATGTCATTACATTGTCTGCGCCCTGACCAGTTGTTATCTCTAGCTCTATTCCTTCTTCTTTAAAGAATCCTTGTGTTATTGCTGCATATTGTGGTGCATAGAATACTGACCTTGTTACTTCATTTAACTTTATTGTTTTTGTGTCCTTTTCTTGATTTTGGTTTGCTTTCTTTGATATCATTACTGCTACTATAATGACTACAACTAAAACCGCAGCAATTACTGCTGCTATAATCTTTTTCTTCATTTTGATTTCCTTTCTCTCTTTTTTATTATTTTATCGTTTGTTTTATTACTTTCTTTTGTATTATTTCTATTCCTTCGTACATTAGAGCTGCAACGATTCCTAATATTATTACACTTGTCATTACAAGATCTAGCTTAAATACTTGACCTCCATATACTATTAAGTATCCTAATCCTCCTTTTGATACTAAAAATTCTCCTGATATTACTCCTACTAGTGATAGGCCTATGTTTACTTTTAATGTGTTAAATAGTGTTGAGATGTTGGCTGGTAATACTATTTTTGTCAGTATTTGCGTTTTGTTTGCATTAAATGTTTGTGCCATTTTTATTTTTTCGCTGTCTGTATGAATTAGTCCATTTAGTATGTCTAGTATTGTTACTATTAATGATATTGCAAGTGCCATTACTATTATTGCTGGCATTCCTGCTCCTACCCATATTATTATTACTGGACCTAATGCTACTTTTGGCAAACTGTTTAATACTACTAGAAATGGTTCTGATACTTTTGATATGAATGGTGACCACCATAGTATTATTGCTATTATTACTCCCATAAATGTTCCTAAAGTGAATCCTGCAAATGTTTCTGTTAGTGTTATTTTTAGGTGTTCTAGTAAGTCGTTATTTGATAGATTTATGAATGTTTTTATTATCTGACTTGGTTTACTTGTTATGAAACTGTCTATTGCGCCTAATTTTGCGGCTATTTCCCATATTGCAATAAATGCCACTATTATTGATATTTGCGTTATTAATATGGCTATTTTATTTCTTTTTATTTTCTTTAAGTATTGTTTTCGTTCTTCTGATATTGGTTGATTGTCTTTACTTTTTTTCTGCTTCTTTATCATATTCTTCTAGCTCCTTCCACATAGTATTAAAGTATTTACTGAATTGTGGACTTTCTCTACAATTTAGCGGTGTTCTATGTTCTATGTCAAATTCTATATTGTAGATGTTTTTTACTGTGGCTGGTCTCTGGCTTAATACTATTACTCTGTCTGACATACTTATTGCTTCTGATATGTCATGTGTAACCATTATTGCTGTTATTCCTTCTTGTTTTAATATTTTGTATATATCATCTGTTACCATTAGTCTTGTTTGATAGTCTAAGGCTGAAAATGCTTCGTCTAGCAATAGTATTTGTGGCCTTATTGCTAATGTTCTAATTAGTGCAACTCTTTGTCTCATCCCTCCAGATAATTGCATTGGATATTTATCTTTAAATTCATATAATCCATATTTTTTTAGTAGATTTATTGCATATTCGCTATTTTCTTTAGTATTATTTTTTTGTATTTCTAATCCTAATAAGACGTTTTTGTAAATTGTTCTCCATTCTAGCAAGTTGTCTTTTTGTAACATATATCCTATTTTTCCTCTTTTGATTATTGTTCCTTGGCTTTTACTTTCTAGTCCTGCTATTATTGATAATAGTGTTGATTTACCGCACCCACTTGGTCCTATTATACTGATGTATTCGCCTTGTTTTACTTTGAAGTTTATATCTTTTAATGCTTGTATTTCTCCATTTTTTGCTTGATATGTTTTGCTTATGTTTTTTGCTTCTAATATTATTGGTGGTTGCTTTTTTAATGGCTTTTTTTCAATTTTATTATCTTGTTCCATTGTTTTTTCCTTTCTTTTTTTATTCTTTTTCTTTTGTTTTCCAATGCATTTTTATCTTATTGTATTTTATGTTTTATGGGATATTTTTGACATAAAAATAAACCCTCCTTGTTAAACTTTTTTGTCTAACAATTTGGGTTTGTTTTTATTTTACTTGAGATATTTATATTTCGTAATTTTCTATTGTATATGTTTTTTTATTTTTCTTTACTGTTATTTTTCCAGATTTGTTTATTATTATTCAATTTTGTATTTTGGGGCTTAACGCAAAAAATCAGTACATTTCTGTACTGATTTTGATTTGGTGCACCTCCGGGGGGTCGAACCCCGGACCTTCTGATTAAGAGTCAGCTGCTCTACCAACTGAGCTAGAGGTGCATTTATATAGTTGACATTTTTTGATTACTTGATTATTATACAACGCTTTTTGTTATATGTCAACTATTTTTTATTAACTTTTATCTATTACAAATTTTTAATAATTATATTTTGTTCTTTTTACTATGTTATTTTTTGTGTAACTTTTTTCTTCATTTATTTTGTTTATTGATTTTTGTATTTCTATTATTGGTATTGGCAGAATTGATATTACTGCTGTTATTATCCATTGCTGCATTGTTAATGTTGTTAACTCAAATATTTTTGCTAGTTGTGGAATTATTATAACTACTATTTGCATTATTATTCCTGCTATTAGGCTCATTACTAGATATTTATTCTCTAATATGCTGTTTTCTAGTATTGATTGTTCACTTTTTATATTAAAACTGTGGATTAGTTCTAGTGTTCCTAATGCGAAGAATGTCATTGTTCTTGCTACTTCTATTCCGTAATATTTTATTCCTATGCTGAATGTTACTATTGTTAGCATTCCTATCATTATTCCTTCAGTGATTATTTTGCTCCATAATCCATCTGAAAATATTCCTTGATTCGATTTGTTCGGAGGTCTATTCATTATTTCTTTTTCTGGTTGCTCTAGTCCAAGTGCTATTGCTGGGAATGAATCGGTAACCATGTTTATCCATAATAATTGGATTGCTAAGAGAGGTGTTTTTAGTCCTAATATTAATCCTACAAATATTGTTACGATTTCTCCTATATTTGTGGCTATTAGGAAGTGTATTGCTTTTTTTATATTGTCATATATTGTTCTTCCTTCTTTTATTGCTTCTACTATTGTTACAAAGTTGTCATCTGTTAATATCATATCTGATGCATTTTTTGCTACATCTGTTCCGTTCTTTCCCATGGCTATTCCTATATCTGCTTTTTTTAATGCTGGGCTATCATTTACGCCATCTCCTGTCATGGCTACTACTGCTCCTGTATTTTGCCATGCTTTCACTATCCTTACTTTATGCTCTGGAGTTACTCGTGCATATACTGAATATTGTTTTATTGTTTTTTCTAGCTGCTTGTCTGAAAGTTTATCTAGTTCCTCTCCTGTTATAGCGTGTTTGACATTATCTTCTTTTGATTCTATTATGCCTATTTCCTTAGCTATTGCGGTTGCTGTTAGAATATGATCACCTGTTATCATTACGGTTCTTATTCCTGCTTTTTTACATGTATCTATTGCTTCTTTTACTCCTGGTCTTGGTGGATCTATCATTCCTATTAATCCTACAAATTTTAAATTTTTCTCTAAGTCTTCTGTTATTTTTATGTTTTCTCCCGATATGTCTTTATATGCCACTGCTATTACGCGAAGTGCGTTTTGCGCCATTTCTTCATTTTGCTTTTGTGCTTGATTTATGTCTATTTTTGCACAATGCTTAAATATAACATCTGGCGCACCTTTTGTTATTATTCTATAACCGTCCGATGTTTTGTGAATTGTTGTCATCATTTTTCTTGTACTATCAAATGGAATATCTGCTATTCTTGGCATTTCTTCGTATAATTGTTTTTTGTCTATTCCTTGTCTTATTGCTTCTCTTACTATTGCTGTTTCTGTTGGTTCTCCTATTATTTTAGGCTCTTTATTCTTAGGGAGAGACTGCAATTCGCAATCATTGCACATTGCTGCTAGTTCTAATATTTGCTTTGTACTATTTGCATATATTTTTTGTACTTGCATATTGTTTTGCGTTAGTGTTCCTGTTTTGTCTGAACATATAACGCTACTGCTCCCTAGTGTTTCCACTGCTGGTAACTTTCTTATTATACTTCTTTGTTTTGCCATTTTTGATACACCTATTGATAATACTATTGTTACTATTGCTGGTAATCCTTCTGGAATTGCTGCAACTGCTAATCCTACTGATGTCATAAACATTTCTATTGGGTTTATTTTCTTTATTATTCCTATTATAAATATTATAAAGCATATTGCTAAACATGCTATTCCTAATATCTTGCCTACTTCTCCTAGCTTCTTTTGTATAGGCGTTTCTGGTGTTTCGTTGTTTTTCATTAGATTTGCTATTTGACCTACTTTTGTGTTCATTCCTGTTTCTGTTACTATTGCTGTAGCATGTCCTGTTATTACATTGCTTCCCATAAATGCCATGTTGTGTATATCCCCTAGTGGAATCTTTGTTTTGTTTATTACTTCTGATTGTTTTTCTACTGGCAAGTTTTCTCCCGTTAAGCTTGATTCTTCTATTTTTAAATTTGTGCATTTTATTATTCTACAGTCTGCGGGGACATTGTTTCCAGCCTCTAATTTTACGATGTCTCCTGGAACTAATTCTTGAGCATTTATTGTTTTTATTTCTCCATCTCTTATTACTTTAGCTTTTGGAGGTGTTAGCTGTTTTAATGATTCTATCGCTTTTTCTGCTTTTGATTCTTGGATTACTCCCATTAGTGCATTTGCGATTACTATTGCTATTATTATTATTGAGTCTATATAATTGTTCTCTCCTTGCACATATGACATTATCGCTGATATTACTGATGCGGCTATTAGTATTATTATCATTGCGTCTTTAAATTGTTTTATAAATTTTGTAAATATTGTTTCACTTTTTCCTTCTATTATTACGTTTTTTCCTATATCTTTCTGTTTTTTTTCTACTTGATTTTGAGTTAGGCCTGTCTTTTCATTTGTTTCTAGTTTTCTTATAATTTCTTCTTTTCTTAATGTATACCACATAATTTTATCTCCTTGTTTTTTGTTTTATTAGAGTGTATGTACAAGTTGTTATTTTATTACTTTTTTGTAGCATTTATTTTGTTTTTCTCATATTGTATTATAGGAGTTTATTATGTTGATTCAAATCTTGTTATTGGCTATCTCAAGTAGCATTGATTCTCTTGGGGTTGGCATGGTTTATGGATTTAGACATACTTGTATTTCACGTTTTAGTATGTTTATTATTTTTATAATTTCACTTGCTGTATCGTTCTTTTCTACTATTATCGGAAATTTTGTTAATAGTTTTATTTCCCCTAATGTTTCTTCTACTATTGGAAGTAGCATTTTGTGTATTATTGGTATTAGTGTTGTTTTTAAATGTATTTTTAGTAAAAATGATGATGCATGCTTTGATTTTGATAGTTCTAGTTTAATTGATTCTAAGGAGTCTATTGCTCTTGGATTTGCTCTTTCTGCTGATTGTTTTGGAATTGGTTTTAGTTACTGTTTGATTGGGTCGTGCTTTTTTATTTTTCCTTTTGCTGTTGCTATATTTCAATTTGTTTTTTTACAGCTTGGTATGTTTATTGGTTCTTTCCTAGGAAATTCTCAGTTTTTGCCTAGTTGGGTATATTCTATTTTGTCTGGATTTCTACTTATTATAATTGGCATTGCTAAGTTTTTCTTGTAGTGCAAAAATTCCTAATGCTTATACATTAGGAATTTCTTTTTATTATTGTTGGTAATGCGTTATATGTGTCTTTTGATAGTAATGTTCTTGATACTATTACACCATTTTTTATTAGCTTTTTGTACGCTTCGCTTGTGCTTCCGTTTGCTCCTTTTTGAGTTACTTTTTCTGTACCTGGAGTAAGGCTTGTGTCTGTTATATATTCTGTTTTTGACTCGATTATATTTGTTATTACTGATTCTATTTCTACTGTATAATCTTCTTCTTGTTTTATGCCATATATGTCTATTTTTACTACTCCATCACCTGCTTGTGCTACTATTTTTATTGGATATTTTCTAGTGTTCTTGAATTTGAAATCTAGTGTTCCCCATGATACGGTTGCATCTCTTCCGTCTGCTACATAGGATGTTCTAAAATAATGATTATGTCTTTCTGTTATATCAAGATTTGCAAGCAGTGCGGTATTATATAGTGTTGATGATACTTGGCATATTCCGCCTCCTACATCTAATACTACTTTTCCTCCTGCATAGGCTTTGGCTTCTTTGAATCCTGCTTCTATTGTTCTTTTTCCTACTTGCTTGTTGTATGAAAATTCTTCGCCTGGGTTTACTATTGCTCCATTTAGTTTGGCTGTTGCTAGTGTGATGTTGTTGTCTCTATTTGTATTGCTTGAGTCATAATTTGTTGTAAATGTGGCTAAAAGGTTAGGGAATGCGTCTTCTCCGAGGTCTATTACTTTTTTATTTGCTGAGGTTATTTTTAGTGGTATTGTGTATTCTTCTTTGTCTTCTTTTAAAATTTCTTTTGCTTCATCTATTGTTTTCCCTAGCTCTATACCGTTTTCGTCTGCATGAACTACTAGTGGGTCTTTGGTTATATACGCATCTTGTGGCTCTTTGGTTATTTCTTTTGCTATTTTTTCTATATCTATTGCTTCAGGCTCTTTATTTTTGGTTGGTATTTCTATTGTATTTTCAGTATCTGTTAGATTTCTTATGTTCTCTTGTATTTTTCTTTTTAGTTCTTCTTTATCTATTATGACTCCTGATTTTCCTTTTGATATTATTAAGTTGTTTCCATCTATTTCATAGCTATTGTCTTTTGCTACGTCTGGCAATTTTGATTCTGTGTCTTGTATTATCTGCTCTAGGCTTGTTTCATTTATGGCATATTGCATTTCTATGTTTCTATGAATTATTAATGTTGATAATATTGCATAATTATTTGTTAGTATATTGCCTTTTCTTCCTACACTATATGCTTTTTGAACTGTATCGTTTATGTTTGTTTCTATATTTAATTGATCGTATGATATTTGTATCTCAAATTCTCCATGTTTTAGTATGATCCCTTTTAGGCTTTTTTCTCTATATTGTTTTGTAATTTGTTCGATTGCTTCTTGTTCTGTTTTCCCTGATACTGTGCTTCCTTGGACTGATATATTATTGTATATTTTGTTGTTTCCCATGTTTATTATGCTGAATATTGTTGATATTAATATTATTATCCCTACTAATATGGATATTTTGATTATTGTGGTTTTTTCCATAATATTTTCCTTCTTTTATTTTATATTCTTTGGTTCTTTTTTATATGTATATTATCATATTTTTTTTATTTATACTAGACTTTTTTTTGCTATTTATATTATAATTAGTTTAAATTATTTTTAGGAGTGTATGTATATGATTGGTGATTTGATTGCTAGAATTAGAAGTGATAAAAATGTTTCTAAGACTGATTTGTCTAAGGCTACCAATATTAATGTTGGACATCTTACTCATATTGAGAAGGGTGAGCGTAATCCTAGTCACAAGGCTTTGCGTAGCTTATGCCAAGCTCTTGATGTGCCTTACCAGCCTTTGATGTATACTTATGACAGAGAGCTTTCTGATGATCAAGTAAAATACAATGCTCCTTTTCATGTTAGATATGATTCTATTCCTATTATTTCGTCTATTGATGGTTTTGCTCATTGTTCTTCTGACGTGAGAAATGCAACTTTTGTTCTTAGGGTTAATGGCAATGATATGGCTCCAAAACTTCCTAATGGTTCTTTTGTTTATGTTGAGCTTAATGCTCCTCTTAACAGCAAAGATATTGGTATTTTTGAAGTTGGTGGTAGAATTATTATTCGCAAGTTTATTGTTCGTAAAAATGACATTGTTCTTAGGGCTTATAGTGAATTTATCGATGATATTGTTCTTACTAAGAATTCAAATTTTTCTGTTATTGGCAAAGTTCTTAAGGTTTACCAGTTGTAATTTGTCGATTTCTGGTTTATTTTTGTTTCTTATGTTACAAATTTTACATTTTTGATACATTTTGGTTAAGAGCTTGAATATTGTTATCCTAATTATTATAATATAATTAGTTATATTTTTAGGAGATAATAATGGAACTGATAAAAAACATATTTTTTAATACAGATAAATTAGTTGAAAATTCTACAGTTAAGATTTCTTATACTGGCGAATTGTTTCAAAATAATTGTGATAAGGTTTTTGCTCATTATGGTTTTGGTAATGAGTGGGCTTATTTAAGTGATGTTGAAATGCATAAGACTGAACTTGGTTTTCAAGCTGAAATCAAGCTTGTTAGCAATGAACCTTTGAATTTATGCTTTAGATCTTCTAATAATTTATGGGACAATAATGAAGGTAAGAATTATTCTTTCGATATTGAAAAAGCTCCAGCTGCATTGATTACTATTGAAAATCAATCTTTGGTTTATCCAAAAAGATTAAGAAAGTCTTATATTTGGAGTAAAAAGGTTAAACTTGCTTTTTACAAGTTTGTTAAATATCTTCCTAAATTGTTGTCTGGTGACTACAAGAAAAGACAATCTGTAGAGGATTAATTTTCTCTTTATTATAATTTGTTATAAAATATGCATTTTCATGCATATTTTTAATTTATTTTAAATTTTATTAATTTTTATTAAAAAAATAGTTGACAAATTGATATTCTTGTAGTAGAATAAGGAATGTGTCCAACTTATGTTGTATGCTTTGACACGAGTCATTAGCTCAGTTGGTAGAGCACTTGACTTTTAATCAAGTTGTCCGGGGTTCGATTCCCCGATGGCTCACCACTCTTAAGGATTTAAGAGTTGCTTAAATCCTTAATATATTTTAT